>BNJU01002367.1_pt1 | contig 75067 bp, 107 predicted proteins | sample 8539281 | NCBI WGS metagenome assembly BNJU01 (sample SAMD00202456, study PRJDB9452) | human saliva metagenome | isolation source: human saliva | place: Japan
AGTCATCTAGAGGTGACCTATGTTTTTAAATTATTGAGAGAAGCATCAAAGTTAAGCAGGTTCGATCAAAGATTCTATTTACAATTTTTATCGTATTGTATCGGTACTAGTATTACTGTACCGTGAAAATGCAATAGCTTGAACGCTTTGAGTGGACTATCCTTCTTGAATATGTTGAGCTTGGTGTCAGGGAATGCCATGAAAAACTTTCAGTTTTTGCTCTTGAGTCAGCCCTTTACATTACAGCCTCAATCGTCGTCCAACTCTTGCAAATGGATTTATTACCAAAGTTTGTGTGGGGCAAACAAGGGGAAGTTGGTCGTAGAAAGTTAAACCAAGCGACTCGATACATTGCACTAGTGCTTGCATTTGTTCAATCAGTCGGTATTACTGCTGGTTTTAACGCTCTGTCTGGAGCTAAACTTTTGACTGTACCACTTACACCGCAAGTTTTCCTTGTGATTGGAGGAATCTTAACAGCAGGTAGATGATTGTAACCTGCTGGGAGAGCAAATCAGATAAGGAGGTAATGGTGTTTCAATGATTATCTTTGCAGGATTGTTGCTTCAATTCCTGATGGTTATGGCATTCTACGTGGACTACTTTGTCAATGTACCAAGTAGTCGATTGACATCGTCTCTCATTTTCGTTGCCATCTTAATCATTGCTGTTTTGTTAATTGTATACTTTACAACTTACGTTGAACAAGCTAAATACAAGATTCCAATTCAGTATACAAAGGTAGCTCAAGGTGCGCCGTCAAGCTCCTATCTTCCATTGAAGATTAACCCTGCTGGGTTATCCCAGTTATCTTTCTAGCTCTATTACAGCAAACAGCAAGAATTTTACACTGTAAGTGCGTTCGCCTTAATTAAATGGTAAGAACAGCTCAAGAGTTGTATCACTTCAACCCTGACAAGGTTTTTATGCTCTGTTGATTATTCTCTTTACATTCTTCTATACATTTAGGCAGATCAATCCAGAGAAAGCAGCAGAAAATTTACAAAAGAGTGGAGCTTATATCCATGGTGTCCGTCCTGGTAAAGGGACAGAAGAATATATGTCAAAACTTCTTCGTCGTCTCGCAACAGTCGGATCAATCTTCCTAGGTGTGATTTATCCTACCTATTGTAGCTAAAGATTTATTTCCTTCAGTTGTCGCTTTGGGAACAAGTTACAATCATTATTCTGTCATATCGAAGGAATTAAACAATTGAAGTTATCTATTGAAACGTAAGTATGTTGTTTCAGATACAACAGAATAATTGTATGAAAATAAATTACTACTCAGAGAGGAGTGTAAAAATCAAAGACATTGTCAGATTTTATCTCCTTTCTATTTTGTTTTAAATAGAGTTGAAATGAATTTTGCTTCATTTAAATACAAAAAGGAGTTTGAATCATGAATCTTTTGATTATGGGCTTGCCTGTGCGGGTAAGGGTACAATAGGCAGCAAGGTATGTTGAACAATTTTCATGTTGCTCATATCGCTCGACAGGTGATATGTTCCGCGCGGCAATGGCTGCAAACTGAAATGGGTGTCTTAGCCAAGTCTTATGTCGACAAAAGGCGGAAGTTGGTTCCAGATGAAGTTACAAATGGTGGTCAGTAAAGAGCGTCTCTCACAAGATGACATTAGAAAACTGGTTTCTTGTTGGACGGGTACCCACAGTTGCACTGAACAAGCTCATGCCTTGGATGAAACTTTAGCTGAATTAGGATTGAGCTTGAAGGTTGTTATTAACATCGAAGTAAATCCAGATTGTCTTTTTGAGCGTTTTGAGTGGTCGCATCATTCACCGTGAAAGGCAAGCGAGACTTTCACTGCTTTCAATCCACCAGTTGGACTATATAAAGAAGAAGATTATTACCAACGTGAAGATGACAAAACCTGAAACAGTAAAACGTCGTTTGGATGTTAATATTGCCGAAAAGGTGAACCAGTGTGCCACTCATCGTGCAAGGTTTGGTACATGATATCGAAGGTAACCAAAGATATCAATGATGTCTGCGAGATATCGAAAGTATTGACAAAATTGAAATAAAAGCGTTTTTCATGCTTGCAAAATGTCTCTACAGTGTTATACTGAGTTAGTCTGACGCATAATTGTTGTCTCTGTGTCAGGGCATCAAATCGAAATTTATGGAGGTACTTTTTCGCGTGGCAAAAAGACGATGTGATTGAGTTGAAGGTAAAAAGTAGTTGATACTATGCCGAATGCAATGTTTGCAGTTGAACTTGAAAATGGACATCAGATTTTAGCAACAGTTTCTGGTAAAATTCGTAAAAACTATATTCGTATTTTAGCAGGAGATCGTGTTACTGTCGAAATGTCCATATGACTTGACACGTGGACGTATCACTTACCGCTCAAATAATCGAAAAACTTGGAGGGGATAAGAAATGAAAAGTAAGACCATCAGTCAAACCAATTTTGCGAATACTGTAAAAGTAATTCGTCGTAATAGTCGTATATGGGTAGTTTGCCCAGCAAAATCCAAAACACAAAGCAACGTCAGGATAAGATGAGAAAGGGAGAAAACATGGCTCGTGTTAGGAGTTGACATTCCAAATGACAAGCGTAGTAATTTCATTGACTTATGTGTACGGTATCGGACTTCCAACATCTAAGAAAATCTTGGCAGCTGCTGGAATTTCAGAAGATGTACGTGTTCGCGATCTTACACCAGATCAAGAGGATGCTATCCGTCGTGAAGTGGATGCGAGTAAAGTTGAAGTGATCTTCGTCGTGAAGTTAACTTGAACATCAAACGTTTGATGGAAATCGGTTCGTACCGTGGTATCGTCACCGTCGTGGACTTCCTGTCCGTGGACAAAACACTAAAAACAACGCTCGCACTCGTAAAGGTAAAGCTGTTGCGATTGCTGGTAAGAAAAAATAATATAGGAGGTAAAAGTCTTGGCTAAACCAACACGTAAACGTCGTGTGAAAAAGAATATCGAATCTGGTATTGCTCATATTCACGCTACATTTAATAACACTATTGTTATGATTACTGATGTGCATGGTAATGCAATTGCTTGGTCATCAGCTGGTGCTCTTGGTTTCAAAGGTTCTCGTAAATCTACACCATTTGCTGCTCAAATGGCTTCTGAAGCTGCTGCTAAATCTGCACAGGAACACGGTCTTAAATCAGTTGAAGTTACTGTATAAGGTCCAGGTTCTGGTCGTGAGTCAGCTATTCGTGCGCTTGCTGCCGCTGGTCTTGAAGTAACAGCAATTCGTGATGTGACTCCAGTGCCACACAATGGTGCTCGTCCTCCAAAACGTCGCCAGTATGTATAATCACTAACCTTACACTGCTTTTCGTTTAAGAGGGAGTAACTAAATGATCGAGTTTGAAAAACCAAATATAACAAAAATTGATGAAAAATAAGATTATGGCAAGTTTGTAATCGAACCGCTTGAACGTGGTTGCGGTGCAACACTTGGTAACTCTCTTCGTCGTGCACTTCTAGCTTCTCTTCCAGGGGCTGCTGTAACATCTATCAATATCGAAGGTGTATTGCATGAATTTGATACAGTTCCGGGTGTTCGCGAAGACGTGATGCAAATCATTCTGAACATCAAAGGTATTGCAGTAAAATCTTACGTTAAAACGATAAAAGATCATTGAACTAGATGTGCGAGGTCCTGCTGAAAATTACAGCTGGAGATATCTTGACGAGATAGCGACATTGAAAGTGTAAATCCAGATCAATATCTCTTTACAATCGGTGAAGGTTCTTCTCTAAAAGCGACAATGACTGTTAACGAGTGGTCGTGGATATGTACCTGCTGATGAAAAACAAAAAGATAATGCACCAGTTGGAACACTTGCTGAGATTCTATTTATACACCAGTTACAAGAAGTCAACTATCAGGTTGAACCTGTCGATGTGGTAGCAATGATGGTTTCGACAAATTAACCCTTGAAATCTTGACTAATGGAACAATTATTCCAGAAGATGCTTTAGGGCTTCCAGCACGTATCTTGACAGAGCACCTTGATTTGTTTACAAATCTTACAGAGATGCTAAGTCAGCAGAAATGATGAAAAGCTGATACTGAATCGGACGACCGTATCTTGGAACGTACGATTGAGGAACTTGACTTGTCTGTGCGTTCATACAACTGTTTTGAAACGTGCCGGTATCAACACTGTGCATGATTTTGACAGAAAAATCTGAAGCAGAGATGATGAAAGTAAGAAAATCTTGGACGCAAGAGTTTGGAAGAAGTGAAAGTCAAACTCATTGATTTGGGTCTTGGATTAAAAAGATAAATAAAGGAGGAATAAATGGCTTTACCGTAAACTAGGACGCACTAGCTCACAACGTAAAGCAATGCTTCGCGATTTGACAACTGACCTTTTTGATCAACGAATCAGTCGTGACAACTGAAGCTCGTGCTAAAAGAAATCCGTCAAAACTGTTGAAAAATGATTACTCCGGGTAAACGTGGTGATTTGCAGCACGTCGTCAAGCAGCTGCTTTTCGTACGTAATGAAATCGCATCTGAAAACTATGATGAAACGCGGTAAGCTACACTTCTACTACAGCACTTCAAAAATTGTTCTCAGAAATCGCACCTCGTTATGCTGAGCGTAACGGTGGATACACTCGTATCCTTAAAACTGAACCACGTCGTGGTGATGCAGCGCCAATGGCGATCATCGAATTAGTATAAAATCATCAATTTTGTTGAGTGTTATGATGATGAGTCTTGTGCTCTAGTCTGGCTCTGGTCTACCGCTGGGACTTATGTCCTAGCGGGAACACTCATCATAAGATGATAGGGTGGACGCTTGTTTACGAAATTGTTTTTACTAAAGAACAATTTCGTAAGCAAACGTTTTGAGTCATTTTAGTAAGAAATATGCTATACTATTGAAAAGAAGAAAATCAACAATGTTCATTTTTCTCAAAAATATTCTATAAAAAGAGGTTATGTGCCAATAAATTATCAGTTTTAAGTTCTAAACTAGCGACTTGGTAAAAATATTAGCCTGATTTTCAAGATCAACTAAAGAGATAGGGTTTCAACTTGGATAATTATTCACTATTAAAGTGATTTTAGTTACTCTATCCTCCTTTTTCATTTTATTTTTGTCCAAAATGGATATCGTTCTGTATTAGAAATGGAGCTTAATCATAAGCTATTATTACTGTTGTTGTAAAGATAAATCTGGAATTGTTGCAGGTGTTGCGACAAAAATTGCTGAATTAGGCTTAAATATTGATGATATCTCACAAACAGTCTTGGACGAATTCTTCTACAATGATGGCTGTGGTATCTAGTGATGAAAAACAAGATTTTACTCATCTTAGAAAACAAATTTTGAGGTTTTTGGTCCAGACTTTGAACTGTCAAAATCAATATTCAAGTGCAGCTATTTTATGACGCTATGTACAATATCTAGGAGGTATTTATGGATATTAGACAAGTTACCGAAACAATCGCAATGATTGAGGAGCAAAACTTTGACATTAGAACCATTACCATGGGGATTTCCCTTTTGGACTGTATCGATCCAGATATCAATCGTGCTGCAGAAAAATATATGAAAAGATTACTACCAAAAAGCAGCTAATTTGAGTGGCTGTTGGGGATGAAATTGCCGCAGAGTTGGGCATTCCCATCGTAAATAAACGGGTATCAGTTACTCCAATTTCCTTGATTGGTGCTGCTACCGATGCGACGGATTATGTAGTCTTGGCTAAAGCACTGGATAAAAGCTGCGAAAGAAATTGGTGTTGACTTCATTGGTGGTTTTTCAGCCTTGGTACAAAAGGGTTATCAAAAAGGTGATGAAATCCTTATCAACTCCATTCCTCGTGCTTTGGCAGAAACGGATAAGGTTTGTTCATCAGTAAATATCGGTTCTACCAAGTCGGGCATCAATATGACTGCAGTAGCGGATATGGGACGCATTATCAAAGGAAACAGCTTCTTTATCTGATATGGGGGCAGCTAAATTGGTTGTATTTGCTAACGCGGTAGAGGACAATCCTTTTATGGCAGGTGCTTTTCATGGTGTAGGTGAAGCAGATGTCATCATCAATGTCGGTGTTTCTGGTCCAGGTGTTGTTAAACGTGCCTTGGAAAAGGTTCGTGGTCAGAGCTTTGACGTTGTTGCTGAAACTGTTAAAAAGACAGCCTTCAAGATTACCCGCATTGGTCAATTAGTTGGTCAAATGGCTAGTGAGCGACTTGGAGTTGATTTTGGAATTGTCGATCTGAGTTTGGCTCCAACTCCAGCAGTGGGTGATTCTGTAGCCCGTGTCCTTGAAGAAATGGGGCTAGAGACAGTTGGGACTCATGGAACGACTGCTGCCTTGGCTCTTGAACGATCAAGTTAAAAAGGCGGAGTTATGGCTTGCAACCAAGTTGGTGGTTTGTCTGGTGCCTTTATCCCAGTTTCTGAGGACGAGGGGATGATTGCTGCTGTGCAAAATGGCTCCCTTAATTTGGAAAAACTAGAAGCTATGACAGCTATCTGTTCAGTTGGTTTGGATATGATTGCCATTCCTGAAGATACACCTGCAGAAACAATTGCAGCAATGATTGCGGATGAAGCTGCTATCGGAGTCATCAATATGAAAACAACTGCTGTACGTATTATTCCAAAAGGAAAAGAAGGCGACATGATTGAATTTGGTGGGCTTTTAGGAACAGCTCCAGTCATGAAAGTTAACGGTGCCTCGTCTGTTGACTTCATTGCACGTGGAGGGCAAATCCCAGCTCCGATCCATAGTTTTAAAAATTAAAAAGAAGTGGAATCTTTTTAAGTTGGGTTTAAGGAAAGACAGGTATACTATAATCATTAAATAAAGACCTCTAACTTTATTTAATTAAAATCCTAACTTTTTCATAATAATCTCCTACAAAAGTCACTCTTTTGGAGTGACTCAGATTGAAGACAAAGTCCTTGGAAGTCAAGTTTCTAAGGGCTTTTCTTTTTTGTAAAGTCGTATAATAGAGGTAAGAAAAGTTGTGAGGTGTTCCCTATGTTTCACAAAGAAAAACCTGATTATAATCGTAAGCAATATGGCTTTCTATACGATAGACGAATTGGTCCCCAAAAGATCACTTTTCTTCGACAAGTAGATTCAAAGGTTGATTTTTGACTTTATCTATGACTTGGTAGAAGATACCTATAGTCCAGATAATGGTCGTCCTAGTCTTGATCCCGTCATGTTAGTCAAAATTCCTTTGATCAAGTGTTTTTATGGTATCCGTTCCATGCGCCAAACCATGAAAGAGATTGAAGTAAACGTAGCCTATCGTTGGTTTCTCGGACTAACTTTAGATGATAAGGTCCCTCATTTTACTACCTATGGAAAGAATTACAGCCGTCGTTTTCAAGATAAAGAACTCATTTCTGAGATTTTTTCCCAAGTTCTCAGCCAAGCTTTGTATGCTGGCTTAATTGATCCTTCTGAAATATTTGTGGATGGTACCCATATCAAAGCGGCTGCTAATAGTCACAAGTATCGTAAGGAAATGGTAGACCAACAAGCTAAATTTATGAGTGAACAATTGGCAGTTGAGATTGATTTAGATAGGAAAAAACACGAAAAAAAGTCCTTAAAGCCCGCAAAAGAAAGTGAGGCTAAGGAAAAGAAAATCTCAACGACAGATCCCGAGTGTGGTTGATTTCACAAGGGCGAACATAAGGAAGTATTTGCCTATTCTGCTCAAGTTGCTTGTGATAAGCATGGTTGGGCCTTGGCTTATACGGTTGAGGCAGGAAATGTTCATGATAGTCATGCTTTCCCTGCCCTATTTTCAAAGTTAGAGCCATTCTCGCCCCACTATATTATTGCGGATTCAGGTTACAAGACACCAGCTATTGCCCATTATTTATTAGAGCGAAACATCATTCCTGTCTTTCCTTATACTCGTCCAAAGGGAGTAAAGGGGAACTTAAGACCTAGTAATTTTGTTTATGATGCAAGTTATGACTGTTATGTCTGTCCAGAGAATCAAGTATTAAGCTATCGTACAACCACTCGAGAAGGCTACCGTGAGTATAAGAGTAATCCTAAAGTATGTGTTAACTGCCCCCTATTATCCGTTTGTACCCAAAGCAAGAATTTTCAAAAAGTAGTAACGAGACATGTCTGGAAAGATGCTCTTGAATTTTGTGAGGAGATTCGTCATCAAATAGAAATGAAAGAGCTCTATAAGAAGCGCAAAGAAACAATTGAACGGCTCTTTGGAACGGCTAAGGAATACCATAATTTGAGATACACTAGAGAGAAAGGAAAGTCCAAAATGGAGGATCAGGTTGGGCTTACTTTGGCGTGTTTAAATATCAAAAAATTGGTGAAATGGATAGGAAATATCCCTTTTTATTTTTCTCAAATACAGATTTTTGAATGGAATATCAGATGATGAGACAAACTATTTTTGAAAATAGAAAAAGACAAACGTCATTTTTGGCGTTTGTCTTCGTTCTGAGTCACTCTTTGGAGTGACTTTTGTTTTATATCAAGAGAAAATAAAAGAAAAGTAGCATGTTCAAATTTGTAAATTTGTTCAAAAAAATAAGATGATTTAAAGGATAAAACCAGTTTTTCATTCTGTAAAATGGGCTAAAACCTTGCTATGATTGGCTTTTTGAAAAATTATGGTATAATAGTAGTAGTTTTAATAGATGGAGTTGAATTTTGAAAAAACGCTTTCGTGTAAAAAAAGAGAAAGATTTTAGTGCAATATTTAAAAAAGGGAGAGTTTTGCTAATCGTAAATTTGTTGTTATCGATTAGAAAATACTGAACAACATTTTCGAGTTGGCCTATCTGTCAGTAAAAAAATTAGGAAACGCTGTCACGAGGAATCAGATCAAAAGAAGAATTCGACATATTCTGATTGAACATAAAAAAATCAGCTGGTTGAAAAATGTAGATTTTGTTGTGATTGCTCGAAAAGGTGTTGAAATCTTGGACTACGCGGAAATGGAAAAAAATCTACTTCACGTATTAAAGTTATCAAAGATTTACCAGGAAGGAAATGGGAGTGAAAAAGAAATTACAGTTGACTAGCTTAATGGTGCTTGCTTTATTTGTAATGAGCGCCTGCACGGCTAGTGGTACGACGAGTGAGATTACAGCTGAATCAACAGGTTTTTGGAGTAAATTTGTTTATTTTTTTGCTGAAACCATTCGCTTTTTTTATCATTTGATACAAGTATTGGTCTGGGGATTATTTTATTTACCCTTCTAATCAGAACCATTCTTTTACCAGTCTTTTCAGATACAAATGGTGGCATCTAGAAAGATGCAAGAAGTACAACCACTGGTTAAGGAGTTGCGAGAACGTTATCCGGGACGGGATATGGAGAGCCGTACCAAGTTGGACCAAGAAATGCGTCAGTTGTTCAAGCAACATGGTGTCAAACAGTCAGCTTCTCTTTGGCCAATCTTAATCCAAATGCCAGTCTTGTTGGCCTTGTTCCAAGCTTTGAGTAGGGTAGAATTTCTAAAAACGGGTCATTTCTTATGGATTAACCTTGGTGGTGCTGATACGACTTTCGTTTTGCCTATTCTGGCAGCTATCTTTACTTTCCTTAGCACCTGGTTATCCAATAAGGCCATGGTTGAGAAAAATGGCGCCATGACAGGAATGATGTATGCAATGCCAGTCATGATTTTCTTCTTTGCCATGTATTCACCAAGTGGGGTTGCCTTATACTGGGCGGTATCCAATGCTTATCAGGTGCTCCAAACCTATCTGCTCAACAATCCATTTAAGATTATTGCAGAGCGTGAGGCGGGAGTACAGGCTAAGAAGGATTTAGAAATCAAGAAGAAAAAGCTCTCAAGAAAGCACAGAAAAAGAAAAAAAGTAAGGAGGAATCTTGTAATGGTATTATTTACAGGTTCAACTGTTGAAGAAGCAATCAAACAGGGATTGAAGGAAAGTGGGAGATTCCTAGAATGAAGGCGCATATCAAGGTTGTCTCAAAGGGAGAAAAAAAAGGTTTCTTTGGTCTTTTTGGGAAGAAACCAGCGCAAGTTGATATCGAAGCAATTAGTGAGACAACTGTCGTTAAGGCAAATCAGCAAGCAGTCAAAAGGGAGTTCGAAGGAAGTTAATGCTAAGAATGAACCCGTTAAGACTGTTAGTGAGGCAACAGTAGACTTAGGTCATGTTGTTGAAGCAATCAAGAAAAATCGAGGAAGAAGGACAAAGGCGATCTCTGATGAGGTTAAGGCTGAAATTCTAAAAAAATGAGAAAAGAAGCTAGTACAATTTTTAGAGGAGACTGGTCATATTGCCATTCTAAAAGATTTACTGCCAGAAGAATCTAAAGAGCAGGAAGAAGTCGAGCAGAATGATGATTTAGAAAATCTAGGTTTGAAGATTGAACCGACCTATGATATTGACCAGGTGGTCGAAGAAGTGACCAACTATGTTCAAGGTATTATTGATGATATGGATGTTGAGGGAGCAATTTCAAGTACCTCAAATCGCCGTTCTATCAATATGCAAATTGATACCAATGAACCGGGTCGTATTATCGGTTACCATGGTAAGGTTTTGAAATCTCTTCAGCTTTTAGCACAAAATTATCTTTATAACCGCTATTCAAGAACCTTCTATATTACCATCAATGTTAATGATTATGTAGAACACCGTGCAGAAGTCTTGCAGAGCTATGCACAGAAGTTAGCTACACGTGTCCTAGAAGAGGGGCGTAGTCAGGTGACTGATCCAATGTCTAGTAGCGAACGTAAAATCATCCATCGTATTATTTCACGTATGGAGGGTGTCACTAGTTATTCAGAAGGTGATGAGCCAAATCGTTACGTTGTGGTTGATACAGAATAATCAAAGCAAAATCAGGGCACCCTGATTTTTTGCTAGCTAAGGGAGGTTGATCTTATGTTGAATACAATGAGAGAATATCTAGCTTTCTCTGGTTTACAGTATCAAAAACCCGAGAGGGCAGGTCAGAAGCTGAAAAATGCTTTATTTGAGGAGCAAGGGGCAGGAGGCCAGAAAGGTCTTTACACACTTAGCCAAGGCTTTTCAAGAAAGACATCCAGAATGGGATCTCCAAGGGACGAGTCAGTGGATGAATCAAGCCCAACGTTTGCGACCGCATTTCTGGGCCTATCTACAGCGTGAGGGAGAAGTGACAGAGCCTATGTTGGCCCTTCGTTTGTATGGAAGCCCTTCTGATTTTGGAGTTTCACTAGAAGTGAGTTTTTATTGAACGTAAGAAGGATGAGCAAAACTTTTGAGACAAACAAGCCAAGGTCCTAGAAGTTCCAGTGGTAGAAGGGATTTACTATCTAGTCTTACTCAAATGGAGAAAGTCACAAGATGGAGGCTACTGAGGAAAATCGTCAAATTTTAAGAAAAAAACTATCCCATCAGGAAGTCCGAAAGTTTTAGTTAAGTAGATGTTTCAGTGACAGACGGACAAATTCTAGACAAGTTTTTAGATGAATTAGATAAAGCTTTTTGAAAAAAACTATTACCTTACTATCAAGCAACTAGAAATTAGTATAATCGATTGATTCATTTTATAGTAAATTGTTTTATTGCTATTCTAGATATTTTTTTCATATAATAGTAAAATAAGATGCGTGATAGACCTATCACCTCAAAAGAAAAGAAATTCTATGTCAAATCTATCTGTTAATGCGATTCGTTTTTCTAGGTATTGACGCTATCAATAAAAGCGAACTCAGGTCACCCAGGGGTGGTTATGGGAGCTGCACCGATGGCCTACAGCCTATTCACTAAAGAACTTCGTATCAATCCAGCTCAACCAAACTGGATTAACCGCGACCGTTTTATTCTTTCAGCTGGTCATGGTTCAATGCTTCTCTATGCCCTTCTCCACCTTTCTGGTTTTGAAGATGTGAGTATGGATGAAGTGAAGAACTTCCGTCAATGGGGCTCTAAAACTCCAGGTCACCCAGAATTTGGTCATACAGCAGGGGTTGATGCAACAACAGGTCCTCTAGGACAAGGGATTGCGACTGCGACAGGTTTTGCACAAGCAGAACGTTTCCTTGCAGCTAAAGTACAACCGTGAAGGTTATAACATCTTTGACCACCACACTTACGTTATCTGTGGAGATGGTGACTTGATGGAAGGTGTCTCAAGCGAAGCTGCTTCTTATGCAGGCTTGCAAAAGCTTGACAAGTTGGTTGTTCTTTATGATTCAAATGATATCAACTTGGATGGTGAGACAAAAGATTCATTCACAGAAAGTGTTCGCGATCGTTACAATGCCTACGGTTGGCATACAGCCTTGGTAGAAGATGGAACAGACTTAGAAGCTATTCATGCAGCTATTGAAGAAGCTAAGGCTTCAGGAAAACCATCTTTGATCGAAGTGAAAACTGTTATTGGTTATGGTTCTCCAAACAAACAAGGGACTAATGCCGTACACGGTGCTCCTCTTGGTGCAGACGAAACTGCTGCAACTCGTCAAGCCCTTGGTTGGGACTACGAACCATTTGAAATCCCAGCAGAAGTTTATGCTGATTTCAAAGAAAATGTTGCAGACCGTGGTGCATCAGCATACGAAGCATGGACAAAACTAGTCGCAGATTACAAAGAAGCTCACCCAGAACTTGCTGCAGAAGTGGAAGCAATCATCGAAGGACGCGATCCAGTTGAATTGACTCCAGAAGACTTCCCAGCTTTAGAAAATGGCTTCTCTCAAGCAACTCGTAACTCAAGCCAGGATGCTTTGAATGTAGTAGCTGCTAAATTGCCAACCTTCCTCGGTGGATCAGCTGACCTTGCTCATTCAAATATGACTTACATCAAAACTGATGGACTTCAAGATGATGCAAATCGCTTTGAAATCGTAACATCAATTTGGTGTTCGTGAATTTGCAATGGGTACTGTCTTGAACGGAATGGCTCTTCACGGTGGACTTCGAGTTTATGGTGGAACTTTCTTCGTATTCTCAGACTATCTTAAAGCAGCGGTTCGATTTGTCAGCTCTACAAAGGTCTTCCTGTAACTTATGTCTTCACCCACGATTCAATCGCAGTCGGAGAAGATGGTCCAACTCATGAACCGATTGAGCACTTGGCAGGGTCTTCGTGCGATTCCAAACCTCAATGTTTTCCGTCCAGCAGATGCGCGTGAAACTCAAGCGACTTGGTACCTAGCAGTGAAGAGCGAGAAAACACCAACTGTTCTTGTCTTGACTCGTCAAAACTTGACTGTTGAGGAAGGAACAGACTTTGATAAGGTTGCGAAAAGGTGCTTATGTTGTCTATGAAAATGCAGCAGACTTTGACACTATCTTTGATTGCGACTGGTTCAGAGGTTAATCTTGCTGTTGCAGCTGCTAAAGAATTGGCAAGTCAAGGTGGCAAAAGTTCGCGTAGTCAGCATGCCATCTACAGATGTCTTTGATGCACAAGATGCAGCCTACAAAGAAGAAATCCTACCAAATGCAGTTCGTCGCCGTGTAGCAGTTGAAATGGGAGCAACTCAAAACTGGTATAAATACGTTGGTCTTGATGGAGCAGTTCTTGGTATTGATACCTTTGGAGCATCTGCCCCAGCATCAAAAAGTGTTTAGCAGAATATGGATTTACAGTTGAAAACTTAGTAGAACTTGTAAACAACTTGAAATAAGAAAAAAAATCAGGGCATTTGCTCTGGTTTTTATTGACCTAAAATCAAGGTGCAATCTTGTAAAAAAACAAGTGAAATTTGATATAGTAGTTTTATCTGAATTACAAAGGAGAAAAATAATGGGTGGGAAATTTAACATTCTTGATTATGCTTGTTTTGGGATGTTTCGGCTTGATGTTCTTTCATGCAACGTTCTCAAAAAGAAACAAGCTGAAAAAAACGTATGGAGAGCCTCAACAAACTTCAAAAAGGCTACGAAGTAATCACTATCGGTGGTCTCTACGGTACAGTCGACGAAGTTGATACTGAAAACAGAAACGATTGTACTTGATGTAGACGGAGTATACTTGACTTTTCGAACTAGGGTGCAATCAGAACAGTCTTTGCCAGTCAAAGAAGCTGTCACACCTGAAGGTGCAGTTATCGAAGAAGGCAGTGCTATTGAAGAATAAAACAGGGTGGAATGCATTCCCGTTTTTTCTATAAATGAGAGGAACAATGATGAAAAAAAGTTGTCTTTTGTCTGTCTTGGTAATATTTGCCGTAGTCCTATGGCGGAATTTGTAATGAAATCTCTGACCGATAAATATGAGATTCAAAGTCGAGCGACTTCTTCCTGGGAACACGGTAATCAATCCACAAAGGGACGCAAGGAAATCTTTCAAAGCTCATGAGCGTTCCTTATGATACATCAAAAACTTCCCAACAAATTTCTAAAAATGATTTTTGAGTATTTTGACTATATCATTGGGATGGATGAGTCTAATCTCCTGATTTGACGTCAGATGTGTCCTCAAGATCAACAATACAAGATACAGCCTTTTTGCATCTGAAAGCGTTCCAGATCCCTGGTATACAGGTGATTTTGAAGAAACTTATGATCGAGTTTTAACTGGTTGCCAGAGCTTGGTTAAGTCGCTTTAGAAAATGAGAGTGAAAACATGGAAAATTTAAAAAAACTCTATGAAAAAGTATAGTGTCTATTTAACACGTCCCTCGTTTAGAAATTGCGACAGTGATCGTCATTGTTGTCTGTGCAGGTCTTGTATTTCTGAGCAATCTTCCAAAAGCAGGAGTTCTTAAAAGCTGGATAACGATGCTATTATTTATGACGGGAAGCCTAGTTCGTGGTAAGATGAATGGTCAGGGACACTGTTACCTTCTCAAACGGTGATACCTATACTGGAGAATTTAGCAAATGGAGCCTTCAATGGTAAAGGTACCTACCAAGCTAAAAGCAGGTTGGGTATATGAGGGAGACTTTGTAAATGGCCAAGCTGAAGGAAAAGGAAAACTGACTACAGAACAAGAAGTAGTCTATGAAGGGGACTTTCAAACAAGGTTTATTTCAACAAGCACAATAACCTCCTCCTAGAGGAGGTATTCTTCCAGACTACAGAAAGCGCTTACATGGAAATAAAAGACGACTTTACAAGACTGTTTTACAACTAAGTTTGTGAAAAAAATAAAACTTTTATGGAATAATTCACAAACTTTAAGTGAAAAAAAGCGTATGTGGGTATATTTGAAATTGTTTTCACAAACAAATAAAAAAAAGTTTGTGAAATGTCTATGAAAACTGTTTACAAATCGTTTAAAAAAGAGTTATAATAAACTTGTGAAAAAATTAACAAAGGACTTACAATCCTTGAAAGCTATGGAGGAAAATATGGCTGATAAAAAAACTGTAACACCAGAAGAAAAGAAACTCGCTGCTGAAAAGCATGTCGATGGTTTGGTGCAAAAAGCTTTAGTTGCCCTTGAAGAAATGCGTAAACTTGACCAAGATCAAGTCGATTATATCGTAGCAAAAGCTTCAGTTGCAGCACTTGATGCTCACGGAGAATTGGCTTTACATGCCTTTGAAGAAACAGGACGTGGAGTATTTGAAGATAAAGCAACTAAAAACCTATTTGCTTGTGAGCACGTAGTAAACAACATGCGCCACACTAAAACAGTTGGTGTTATCGAAGAAGATGATGTAACAGGATTGACTCTTATCGCTGAACCAGTTGGTGTTGTTTGTGGTATCACTCCAACAACAAACCCTACTTCAACAGCAATCTTTAAAGCGTTTGATTTCATTGAAGACTCGTAATCCTATTGTCTTTGCATTCCACCCATCAGCTCAAGAATCATCAGCTCACGCAGCTCAAATCGTGCGTGATGCAGCGATTAAAGCAGGTGCTCCTGAAAACTGTGTACAGTGGATTACTGAACCATCTATGGAAGCAACTAGTGCATTGATGAACCACGAAGGTATTGCAACAATCCTTGCAACAGGTGGTAATGCCATGGTTAAAGCGGCATACTCATGTGGTAAAACCAGCTCTTGGGGTAGGTGCCGGAAACGTTCCAGCTTATGTTGAAAAATCAGCTAACATCCGCCAAGCTGCTCACGATATCGTAATGTCTAAATCATTTGATAATGGTATGGTCTGTGCATCTGAACAAGCGGTTATCATTGATAAAGAAATTTATGATGAATTTGTAGCAGAGTTCAAATCTTACCACACTTACTTTGTAAACAAAAAAAGAAAAAAAGCTCTTCTTGAAGAGTTCTGCTTCGGCGTGAAAAGCAAACAGCAAAAAAACTGTGCTGGTGCAAAATTGAACGCTGACATCGTTGGTAAACCAGCAACTTGGATTGCAGAACAAGCAGGATTTACTGTTCCAGAAGGAACAAACATTCTTGCTGCAGAATGTAAAGAAGTTGGTGAAAACGAGCCATTGACTCGTGAAAAATTGTCACCAGTTATCGCAGTTTTGAAATCTGAAAGCCGTGAAGATGGTATTGCTAAAGCTCGTCAAATGGTTGAATTTAACGGTCTTGGACACTCAGCTGCCATCCATACTGCTGATGAAGAATTGACTAAAAGAATTTGGTAAAAGCTGTTAAAAGCTATTCGTGTTATCTGTAACTCACCTTCTACTTTCGGTGGTATCGGGGACGTTTATAATGCCTTCTTGCCATCATTGACACTCGGATGTGGTTCTTACGGACGTAACTCAGTTGGGGATAACGTTAGCGCCATTAACCTCTTGAATATCAAAAAAGTCGGAAGACGGAGAAATAACATGCAATGGATGAAACTTCCTTCAAAAACATACTTTGAACGTGATTCAATTCAATACCTTCAAAAATGTCGTGACGTTGAGCGTGTCATGATCGTTACTGACCACGCTATGGTAGAAAGCTTGGCTTTCCTTGATCGTATCATCGAACAACTTGACCTTCGTCGCAATAAGGTTGTTTACCAAATCTTTGCAGATGTAGAACCAGATCCAGATATCACTACAGTTGAACGTGGTACTGAGATTATGCGTTCCTTCAAACCAGATACAATCATCGCTCTTGGTGGTGGATCACCAATGGATGCTGCTAAAGTAATGTGGCTCTTCTACGAGCAACCAGAAGTGGACTTCCGTGACCTTGTACAAAAATTCATGGATATCCGTAAACGTGCCTTCAAATTCCCATTGCTTGGTAAGAAGACTAAATTCATCGCGATCCCAACTACATCTGGTACAGGATCTGAAGTAACTCCATTTGCCGTTATCTCTGATAAAGCAAACAACCGTAAATACCCAATCGCTGACTACTCATTGACACCAACTGTGGCAATCGTAGACCCTGCTTTGGTATTGACAGTTCCTGGATTTGTTGCTGCTGATACTGGTATGGACGTATTGACTCACGCAACTGAAGCTTACGTATCACAAATGGCTAGCGACTACACTGATGGTCTTGCTCTTCAAGCAATCAAACTTGTATTCGAAAACCTTGAAAGCTCAGTTAAGAATGCAGACTTCCACTCACGTGAGAAAATGCATAACGCTTCAACAATCGCTGGTATGGCCTTTGCCAATGCCTTCCTAGGTATTTCTCACTCAATGGCTCACAAGATTGGTGCGCAATTCCACACAGTTCACGGACGTACAAATGCAATCTTGCTTCCATACGTTATCCGTTACAACGGTACTCGCCCAGCTAAGACAGCTACATGGCCTAAGTACAACTACTACCGTGCAGATGAGAAATATCAAGATATCGCTCGTATGCTTGGACTTCCAGCTTCTACACCAGAAGAAGGGGTTGAATCTTATGCAAAAGCTGTTTACGAACTCGGTGAGCGCGTAGGTATCGAAATGAACTTCAAAGCACAAGGTGTTGACGAAAAAGAATGGAAAGAACATTCACGTGAATTGGCCTTCCTTGCTTATGAAGATCAATGTTCACCTGCAAACCCACGTCTTCCAATGGTTGACCATATGCAAGAAATCATCGAAGATGCTTACTATGGTTACAAAAGAAAGACCAGGACGTCGTAAATAATTGATTATCAGCCAAAACCGAGGGTAAACCTCGGTTTTTTTATAGTTTTAAGAATATATTTTTTTTATTAAGAAAATGCATAGAATTGGAGTGAGGCTGCAAGGCTAAGTAAAGAAATGAAAATATTACCAAAACTTATCAGAAAAAAACAAGGCCAGCGCTTGCAATTAAAACTCAAAATAGTTATATAATAGGTATGTTGAAAGGTGATTTGTAGTGATTCAAGTTACTCTTTTTCACAATAAAATTTTCATGATTTTTCATAAGGAGAAATCACTAATGGTAGTTAAAGTTGGTATTAACGGTTTCGGACGTATCGGTCGTCTTGCTTTCCGCCGTATCCAAAACGTAGAAGGTGTTGAAGTTACTCGCATCAACGACCTTACAGATCCAGTTATGCTTGCACACTTGTTGAAATATGACACAACTCAAGGTCGTTTCGACGGAACTGTGGAAGTTAAAGAAGGTGGATTTCGAAGTTAACGGTAAATTCGTTAAAGTTTCTGCTGAACGTGATCCAGAACAAATCGACTGGGCTAACGACGGTGTAGAAATCGTTCTTGAAGCAACTGGTTTCTTTGCTACTAAAGCAGCTGCTGAAAAAAACACTTGCACGCAGGTGGAGCTAAAAAAGTTGTTATCACTGCTCCTGGTGGATCAGATGTTAAAAACAGTTGTATTTAACACTAACCACGACGTTCTTGATGGTACTGAAACAGTTATCTCAGGTGCTTCATGTACTACAAACTGCTTGGCTCCAATGGCTAAAAGCTCTTCAAGATAACTTCGGTGTTGTTGAAGGATTGATGACTACTATCCACGCTTACACTGGTGACCAAATGATTCTTGACGGACCACACCGTAAAGGTGACCTCCGTCGTGCTCGCGCTGGTGCTGCTAACATCGTACCTAACTCAACTGGTGCTGCTAAAGCTATCGGTCTTGTAATCCCAGAATTGAACGGTAAACTTGACGGAGCTGCACAACGCGTTCCTAACTCAACTGGTTCAGTAACTGAATTGGTAGTTGTTCTTGAAAAAGAACGTTACTGTTGATGAAGTGAACGCAGCTATGAAAGCAGTAGCCAAACGAATCATACGGTTACACAGAAGATCAATCGTATCTTCAGATATCGTAGGTATGTCTTACGGTTCATTGTTTGACGCAACTCAAACTAAAGTTCTTGACGTTGACGGTAAACAATTGGTTAAAGTTGTTTCATGGTACGACAACGAAATGTCATACACTGCACAACTTGTACGTACTCTTGAATACTTCGCTAAAATCGCTAAATAATTCTTGAGTCGATAAAAGCAAGGCCAACTGGTCTTGCTTTTTTTGTATCTATAAGAAAAAAATGGATGATAGTGTCATCCATTTTTGGTTTTAATTCTCTTTCAAATGTATCTGATAGCGCAGTAAAAGCTTAATTTGTTTAAAGGTCAGAGGGTGGACAAAGGATAGTTTAAATGCGTGAAGCATTAGTCTCTTTAGTTTTTTTGAATGTGGATTGTAGAGAGGGTCTCCAAGGATTGGATGTCCGTGGTGAGATAGATGAACTCGAATCTGATGAGTTCGTCCTGTTTTTAATCTACAACGAACGAGACTGGTTTTGTTTTGAAATTGTTTCAATCGAGTTACTTGGGTTTCGGCATATTGACCATTTTTTTGATCCACAACTCGTTTTTCTACGATCGTGACGATCGCGACCGATTTTTATCTCGAAAGACAAGCTCTTTAGTTCCTATTTTTCCCTCAACCAGAGCCCAGTATTCGCGGGAGATCTCTTTTTTCTCCAATAATCGATTGAGGATGGGCAGTATAAATGGATTTTTAGCAAATAGTACGAGTCCACTTGTTTCTTTGTCTAGTCTATGAACGACATAGCAAGTTTGACCTACATAGGCGCTGACATGATTGAGAAGAGCAATCTCATCTGGTTGATTTCCGTGAGTCTTTCATACCCTTCAGGTTTTGTTGACGATAATTAAATGTTGGTCTTGATAGACTTCTTGGACAAGATTAGGATTTCCCCCAAACAATTTCTTTTGTAGGATAATCTTCCTCGTCGAAAATCAGTTGACATTCATCTCCGGCTTTGACAGTTTGATGCCAGTGGACTTCTTCTTGATTGATGAGAATGTGCTTTTTAATTCTCAAGAAATGCCGTATTTTTCTCGGAATGAGTAGTTGCTCCTCCAAGAAGACTTTGACAGTCATTTCAGGAAGAGAATCAGGGATAACAAAGGTAAATTTCATACAGATATTGTAACAAAAAAATAGATTATTTGGATAGAGAAACTAGCTAAATTCTTGTCTTCCTATGGGGAAGATGATAAAATAAACGCATGAAATTAGATACATTATTTGAAAAAGTTTCTTTCTTTATTTAAAAAAGAAGAAGCTGAAATGGAAGAAATAGAAATCGACGAAGCTAATAATGAAGAAAATACCTCGACTAATTTAAGACGGTCAAGAGGTGGGCGAAAGAAAGTTGGGCAAGTCGGACCCTATTCGAAAATTTTGGCGTCGCTATCATCTGACCAAAAATCTTTCTAATTCTTGGACTAAGTGCAAGCTTGTTTGTTGGGGTCTATCTATTTGCCTTGGCTAAAATCGACAAATGTTACAGACTTGCAGAATGCTTTGAAAAACACGAACAGTGATTTTTTTGACAGAGAAGAGAATGAGGCTGGTGCCTTGTCAGGCCAAAAAGGGACCTATGTTGAACTTTCGGAAATTAGTGAAGATTTGCAGAATGCTGTTATTGCGACAGAAGATAGAAGCTTCTATAAAAATAGTGGAATTAACTATGGTCGCTTTTTTTCCTAGCTATCCTAACAGCTGGTCGCTCGGGTGGTGGTTCTACAATTACTCAACAGTTGGCGAAAAAAATGCTTATCTTTCACAAGACCAAACTGTTCAGAGAAAGGCTAAAGAATTCTTTCTTGCTTTAGAATTAACCAAAAAATACAGTAAAAAAGAAATTCTAACCATGTATTTGAACAATGCCTACTTCGGTAATGGAGTTTGGGGTGTTGAGGATGCTAGTAAAAAGTACTTTGGAGTTTCGGCATCAGAATTAACTCTTGATGAAGCCGCCACTTTAGCAGGTATGCTTAAAGGCCCAGAATTGTACAATCCTCTGAATTCCATTGAGCATTCAACTAATCGAAGAGATACTGTCTTACAAAATATGGTGGCTGCCGGCTACCTTGATAAAAATAAGGAAGCAGAAGCAGCAAGTGTTGATATGAGCTCTCAATTGAAAGATAGTTATGAAGGAAAAATATCAGACTACCGTTATCCTTCTTATTTTTGATGCAGTTGTTAATGAAGCTATTGAAAAGTATAATCTAACAGAGGAAGAAATCGTTAATAACGGTTATCGAATTTATACGGAGCTAGATCAAAATTACCAAGCAAATATGCAGGTTATCTATCAAAAATACTTCGCTCTTTCCGACAGCTGAAGATGGGACACATGCAGAGTCTGGTAGTGTCGCTTTGGAGCCAAAAAAACAGGGTGGAGTTCGAGGAGTTGTTGGTCAGTGGCAGGGGATGATAAGACAGGGTTTCAGGAAATTTTAACTATGCAACCCAATCAAAAAGAAGTCCAGGGTCGACTATTAAACCCTTGATAGTGTACACACCAGCGGTTGAAGCAGGTTGGTCTCTTAATAAGGAGTTGGATAATCATACCATGCAATATGGTGATTATAAAGTAGACAACTACGCAGGAATCAAGACATCACGAGAAGTACCCATGTATCAAGCTTTGGCTAAATCTCTAAATTTACCTGCAGTAGCTACTGTTAAAGAACTTGGAATTGATAAAGCCTTTGAAGCGGGTGAAAAGTTTGGTCTCAACATGAGCGATGTAGATCGTGTGCTTGGAGTAGCTTTAGGTGGTGGCGTAGAAACTAACCCTCTTCAGATGGCCCAAGCCTACGCAGTGTTTGCAAATGAAGGACTCATGCCGGATGCTCACTTTATCACCCGTATTGAAAATGCTAGTGGTCAAGTGATTGCTACTCATAAAAATACTCAAAAACGAGTGGTTGACAAATCGGTAGCTGATAAAATGACCAGTATGATGTTAGGTACTTTTACAAATGGTACAGGGGTCAGTTCGTCTCCAGATGATTATGTCATGGCTGGAAAAACAGGAACAACAGAGGCAGCCTTTAACCCAGAATATACCAGTGATCAATGGGTGATTGGCTATACCCCTGATTTAGTGATTAGCCATTGGCTTGGTTTCCCTACTACCGATGAAAATCATTATCTAGCAGGTTCGACTTCGAATGGTGCTGCTCACATTTTTAGAAGTATGGCGGAAACAATCCTACCATATACACCAGGTAGCACCTTTTACAGTTGAAAAATGCTTATAAAATGAATGGTATTGCACCAGAAAATACACCTAAACAAACTACAAGTGATACTAGTACGCAGTCGGATGATATATTAGCAGATATTCGTGGACGAGCACAAAATCTGGTCGATGAAGCAGGAAGAGCGATTTCGGATGCTAAAATTAAAGAAAAAGCTCAGACTGTCTGGGATACCATTGTAGATCTGTTTCGCTAAATACGTTTAAAAGGTAAAAGGCAAAGGATTCAAATCTTTGTCTTTTTTTACCCTCACTTGTCAGTATTCACAACTTCCCGATAACATTGGACTAGAAAAAAAACACAAGACAGAAACCAAAAGCCCTCTTTCCTCCTTTCTCTGCTATACTACAAAGCAGAGAAAGGGGAAAACTAAATCTTGAAAAAGTATTATGAGAAGGTAAAAGGAATTGTTCATAAATGTAGAAAAGACTACTATCTCCACCTGTGGGAGAAAGAGGATTGGGACCAAGAAGGCATGATCTGTCTCCATGAACTTCTAGAAACAGCATCCAGAACTAGTGGAAGAAGAAAAAGAAACTCTACGTCTACTTCAAAACAAAATTTCGCAATCAGATCCTTGATAGCGTCAGAAAACAAGAGAGTCAAAAAAAGCGTCGCCTAGACCGGATGGCCTATGAAGAAGTAGGAGAGATTAGCCATCGCCTACCAGAAGGAGGATTGTGGTTGGATGATTACTACGCCCTTCATGAATTGTTGAATACTTATGAAGAAAATTACCAGAAGATAAAGCAAGAAGCCTATGAACGCCTCTGGGCAGACGAGACGATTTAAAGGCCGCAAAAGCCCTTCTCAGAGAGCTGAAGGAAACATTACAAGACTTCTAAAAAAAGTTTAAAAAAAGGTGTTGACAAAGTAAGAAAAAGTCGGTATAATAGTAAGAGTTGAAAATAACAACTCCGGTCCGTTGGTCAAGGGGTTAAGACACCGCCTTTTCACGGCGGTAACACGGGTTCGAATCCCGTACGGACTATAGTATATTGCAGATGAAACACTGGATGAAAAAAAATTAAAAAAAGTTTCAAAAAAAGTGTTGACAAGCGAAAGCGGCTGTGATATACTAATATAGTTGTCACTTGAGAGAGTGAGTGACAAAGACCTTTGAAAAACTGAACAAGACGAACCAATGTGCAGGGGCACTACAACTAAGGTTGTAGTACTGAACAATGAAAAAAACAATAAATCTGTCAGTGACAGAAATGAGTGAGAACTCAAACTTTTTAATGAGAGTTTGATCCTGGCTCAGGACGAACGCTGGCGGCGTGCCTAATACATGCAAGTAGAACGCTGAAGGAGGAGCTTGCTTCTCCGGATGAGTTGCGAACAGGGTGAGTAACGCGTAGGTAACCTGCCTGGTAGCGGGGGATAACTATTGGAAACGATAGCTAATACCGCATAACAGTAGATATTGCATGATATCTGCTTGAAAGGTGCAATTGCATCACTACCAGATGGACCTGCGTTGTATTAGCTAGTTGGTGAGGGTAACGGCTCACCAAGGCGACGATACATAGCCGACCTGAGAGGGTGATCGGCCACACTGGGACTGAGACACGGCCCAGACTCCTACAGGGAGGCAGCAGTAGGGAATCTTCGGCAATGGACGGAAGTCTGACCGAGCAACGCCGCGTGAGTGAAGAAGGTTTTCGGATCGTAAAAGCTCTGTTGTAAGAGAAGAACGAGTGTGAGAGTGGAAAGTTCACACTGTGACGGTATCTTACCAGAAAAGGGACGGCTAACTACGTGCCAGCAGCCGCGGTAATACGTAGGTCCCGAGCGTTGTCCGGATTTATTGGGCGTAAAAGCGAGCGCAGGCGGTTAGATAAGTCTGAAGTTAAAGGCTGTGAGCTTAACCATAGTACGCTTTGGAAACTGTTTAACTTGAGTGCAAGAGGGAGAGTGGAATTCCATGTGTAGCGGTGAAATGCGTAGATATATGGAGGAACACCGGTGGCGAAAGCGGCTCTCTGGCTTGTAACTGACGCTGAGGCTCGAAAGCGTGGGGAGCAAACAGGATTAGATACCCTGGTAGTCCACGCCGTAAACGATGAGTGCTAGGGTGTTAGACCCTTTCCGGGGTTTAGTGCCGCAGCTAACGCATTAAGCACTCCGCCTGGGGAGTACGACCGCAAGGTTGAAACTCAAAAGGAATTGACGGGGGCCCGCACAAGCGGTGGAGCATGTGGTTTAATTCGAAGCAACGCGAAGAACCTTACCAGGTCTTGACATCCCTCTGACCGCTCTAGAGATAGAGTTTTCCTTCAGGGACAGAGGTGACAGGTGGTGCATGGTTGTCGTCAGCTCGTGTCGTGAGATGTTGGGTTAAGTCCCGCAACGAGCGCAACCCCTATTGTTAGTTGCCATCATTCAGTTGGGCACTCTAGCGAGACTGCCGGTAATAAACCGGAGGAAGGTGGGGATGACGTCAAATCATCATGCCCCTTATGACCTGGGCTACACACGTGCTACAATGGCTGGTACAACGAGTCGCAAGTCGGTGACGGCAAGCTAATCTCTTAAAAGCCAGTCTCAGTTCGGATTGTAGGCTGCAACTCGCCTACATGAAGTCGGAATCGCTAGTAATCGCGGATCAGCACGCCGCGGTGAATACGTTCCCGGGCCTTGTACACCGCCCGTCACACCACGAGGTTTGTAACACCCGAAGTCGGTGAGGGTAACCTTTTAGGAGCCAGCCGCCTAAGGTGGGATAGATGATTGGGGTGAAGTCGTAACAAGGTAGCCGTATCGGAAGGTGCGGCTGGATCACCTCCTTTCTAAGGATAAGGAATGCACATTGGTCTTGTTTAGTCTTGAGAGGTCTTGTGGGGCCTTAGCTCAGCTGGGAGAGCGCCTGCTTTGCACGCAGGAGGTCAGCGGTTCGATCCCGCTAGGCTCCATTGGTGAGAGATCACCAAGTAATGCACATTGAAAATTGAATATCTATATCAAATAGTAACAAGAAAATAAACCGAAAAACGCTGTAGTATTAATAAGAGTTTATGACTGAAAGGTCAGAAAAAAATAAGGTTAAGTTAATAAGGGCGCACGGTGGATGCCTTGGCACTAGGAGCCGAAGAAGGACGTGACAAACGACGATATGCCTTGGGTAGCTGTAAGTAAGCGATGATCCAGGGATTTTCCGAATGGGGGAACCCAACAGGTACTACCTGTTACCCATATCTGTTAAGGATATGAGGAGGAAGACGCAGTGAACTGAAACATCTAAGTAGCTGCAGGAAGAAAGCAAAAAGCGATTGCCTTAGTAGCGGCGAGGCAGAAACAGCAGGAGGGCAAACCGAAGAGTTTACTCTTCGGGGTTGTAGAGACTGCAATGTGGACTCAAAGATTATAGAAGAATGATTTGGGAAGATCAGCCAAAGAGGTGATAGCCTCGTATTCAAAAATAGTCTTTGTACCTAGCAGTATCCTGAGTACGGCGGGACACGTGAAATCCCGTCGGAATCTGGGAGGACCATCTCCCAGCCCTAAATACTCCCTAGTGACCGATAGTGAACCAGTACCGTGAGGGAAAGGTGAAAAGCACCCCGGGAGGGAGTGAAATAGAACCTGAAACCGTGTGCCTACAACAAGTTCGAGCCCGTTAATGGGTGAGAGCGTGCCTTTTGTAGAATGAACCGGCGAGTTACGATATGATGCGAGGTTAAGTTGAAGAGACGGAGCCGTAGGAAACCGAGTCTGAATAGGGCGCATTAGTATCATGTCGTAGACCCGAAACCATGTGACCTACCCATGAGCAGGTTGAAGGTGCGGTAAGACGCACTGGAGGACCGAACCAGGGCACGTTGAAAAAGTGCTTGGATGACTTGTGGGTAGCGGAGAAATTCCAAACGAACTTGGAGATAGCTGGTTCTCTCCGAAATAGCTTTAGGGGCTAGCGTCGACATTAGAGATTCTTGGAGGTAGAGCACTGTTTGGGTGAGGGGTCCATCCCGGATTACCAATCTCAGATAAACTCCGAATGCCAATGAATTATGGTCGGCAGTCAGACTGCGAGTGCTAAGATCCGTAGTCGAAAGGAAACAGCCCAGACCACCAGCTAAGGTCCCAAAAATAATTGTTAAGTGGAAAAGGATGTGGGGTTGCACAGACAACTAGGATGTTAGCTTAGAAGCAGCTATTCATTCAAAGAGTGCGTAATAGCTCACTAGTCGAGTGACCCTGCGCCGAAAATGTACCAGGGGCTAAAACAATTTACCGAAGCTGTGGATACCTTTATAGGGTATGGTAGGAGAGCGTTCTATGTGTGAAGAAGGTGTACCGTGAGGAGTGCTGGAACGCATAGAAGTGAGAATGCCGGTATGAGTGGCGAAAGACAGGTGAGAATCCTGTCCACCGTAAGACTAAGGTTTCCAGGGGAAGGCTCGTCCGCCCTGGGTTGAGTCAGGGACCTAAGGGAGAGACCGAAAGGTGTATCCGATGGACAACAGGTTGATATTCCTGTACTAGAGTATGTAGTGATGGAGGGACGCAGTAGGCTAACTAAAAGCAGACGATTGGAAGTGTCTGTCTAAGCAGTGAGGTGTGAATTGAGTTAAATGCTTGGTTCTATAACATTGAGCTGTGATGGGGAGCGAAGTTTAGTAGCGAAGTTAGTGACGTCACACTGCCAAGAAAAAGCTTCTAGCGTTTAAACATACTCTACCCGTACCGCAAACCGACACAGGTAGTCGAGGGCGAGTAGCCTCAGGTGAGCGAGAGAACTCTCGTTAAGGAACTCGGCAAAAATGACCCCGTAACTTCGGGAGAAGGGGTGCTGACTTTAAGTCAGCCGCAGTGAATAGGCCCAAAGCAACTGTTTATCAAAAACACAGCTCTCTGCTAAATCGTAAGATGATGTATAGGGGGTGACGCCTGCCCGGTGCTGGAAGGTTAAGAGGGTGCTTAGCGTAAGCGAAGGTATGAATTGAAGCCCCAGTAAACGGCAGCCGTAACTATAACGGTCCTAAGGTAGCGAAATTCCTTGTCGGGTAAGTTCCGACCCGCACGAAAAGGCGTAATGATTTGGGCACTGTCTCAACGAGAGACTCGGTGAAATTTTTAGTACCTGTGAAGATGCAGGTTACCCGCGACAGGACGGAAAGACCCCATGGAGCTTTACTGCAGTTTGATATTGAGTGTCTGTACCACATGTACAGGATAGGTAGGAGTCTAAGAGATCAGGGACGCCAGTTTCGAAGGAGACGTTGTTGGGATACTACCCTTGTGTTATGGCCACTCTAACGCAGATAGGTGATCCCTATCGGAGACAGTGTCTGACGGGCAGTTTGACTGGGGCGGTCGCCTCCTAAAAAGGTAACGGAGGCGCCCAAAGGTTCCCTCAGAATGGTTGGAAATCATTCGCAGAGTGTAAAGGTATAAGGGAGCTTGACTGCGAGGCTACAACTCGAGCAGGGACGAAAAGTCGAGGCTTAGTGATCCGGTGGTTCCGTATGGAAGGGCCATCGCTCAACGGATAAAAAGCTACCCTGGGGATAACAGGCTTATCTCCCCCAAGAGTTCACATCGACAGGGGAGGTTTGGCACCTCGATGTCGGCTCGTCGCATCCTGGGGCTGTAGTCGGTCCCAAGGGTTGGGCTGTTCGCCCATTAAAGCGGCACGCGAGCTGGGTTCAGAACGTCGTGAGACAGTTCGGTCCCTATCCGTCGCGGGCGTAGGAAATTTGAGAGGATCTGCTCCTAGTACGAGAGGACCAGAGTGGACTTACCGCTGGTGTACCAGTTGTCTTGCCAAAAGGCATCGCTGGGTAGCTATGTAGGGGAAGGGATAAACGCTGAAAAGCATCTAAGTGTGAAACCCACCTCAAGATGAGATTTCCCATGATTTTTATATCAGTAAGAGCCCTGAGAGATGATCAGGTAGATGGGTTAGAAGTGGAAGTGTGGCGACACATGTGGCGGACTAATACTAATAGCTCGAGGACTTATCCAAAGTAACTGAGAATACGAAGCGTGAAGGTTTTCTTGAAAGTTTGATAGATATTCAATTTTTGAGTAGGTATTACTCAAAGTTAAGTGACGATAGCCTAGGAGATACACCTGTACCCATGCCGAACACAGAAGTTAAGCCCTAGAACGCCGGAAGTAGTTGGGGGTTGCCCCCTGTGAGATAAGGAAGTCGCTTAGCTAAAGGGAGTTTAGCTCAGCTGGGAGAGCATCTGCCTTACAAGCAGAGGGTCAGCGGTTCGATCCCGTTAACTCCCATAGGGTCCCGTAGTGTAGCGGTTATCACGTCGCCCTGTCACGGCGAAGATCGCGGGTTCGATTCCCGTCAGGGACCGTTTAAGATAACGGAAGTTATTTTTAGACTCGTTAGCTCAGTTGGTGAGAGCAATTGACTTTTAATCAATGGGTCACTGGTTCGAGCCCAGTACGGGTCATCATTGCGGGTTTGGCGGAATTGGCAGACGCACCAGATTTAGGATCTGGCGCTTAACGGCGTGGGGGTTCAAGTCCCTTAACCCGCATAATAGAAATAAGCCGGCTTAGCTCAGTTGGTAGAGCATCTGATTTGTAATCAGAGGGTCGCGTGTTCAAAGTCATGTAGCCGGCATTTTTTTAATATAACCAAGAGGTCGATGCGAACGTAGTTCAGTGGTAGAACACCACCTTGCCAAGGTGGGGGTCGCGAGTTCGAATCCGTCGTTCGCTTAGAGGCCGGGGTGGCGGAACTGGCAGACGCACAGGACTTAAAATCCTGCGATTGGTAACGATCGTACCGGTTCGATCCGGTCCTCGGCATATAATAGAGCACCCTTAGCTCAACTGGATAGAGTACCTGACTACGAATCAGGCGGTTAGAGGTTCGACTCCTCTAGGGGTGCATTTTTCTATTTAACTCGGGAGTAGCTCAGCTTGGTAGAGTACTTGGTTTGGGACCAAGGTGTCGCAGGTTCGAATCCTGTCTTCCCGATTGATATTACAGAGTAAGAACACTGGTTGTTCTTTTTTTATTTGTTATTAATCTTTTTTTTCAATAAAATAATCCATCTCAAATTTTGTCTGAGTTATCCTTTTCCTTATGAAATTTTTATTAAAATATTTTTTTCAATCTCCTATTTGTTAAAAATCACAAATATTTGAAAATACAGAAAATATATTATATAATTAACCTAAATATATAGCGTGAAAAGCGCAAGGAGGATAAAATATGGCAACATTTTACGTTCCAGCAGTTAACCTTATTGGTAAAGGTGTGGTAAATGAAGTTGGGCCTTATGTTAAGGAGTTGGGTTATAGTAAGGCTCTTTTGGTAACAGATAAATTTATTGAATCAAGTGATATCTTGCCAAAAATTTTAAAACCTTTAGATGATGAAGGAATTGCTTACGTTATCTTTAGTGATGTTGAACCCGAACCCTACTTGTAAAAATGTTATGGATGGGGTTGCTGCTTTGAAAGAGCACAACTGTGACTTTATTATCTCGGTCGGTGGTGGCTCTCCACAGGATGCAGCTAGCTGTATTTCTGTAATCGCGACTAATGGCGGTAAACCGCAGGATTATGAAGGTTTGCATAAGTCTGCTCAAAAAGGTCTTCCAGTTGTCGCTATCAATACTACTGCAGGTACATCAGCAGAAATTACCATCAACTACGTTATCACTGATGAAGAACGTAAAGGTTAAAATGGTAATGGTGGATAAAGAAACAGTCTTGCTCTTATCTCTGTTAATGACCCTGAATTGATGGTTTCAAAACCTCAAGCTTTGACTGCTGCTACTGGTATGGATGCTCTTACTCACGCCGTTGAAGCTTTGGTAACACCAGGTGCTTATGATGTGACTAAGAAACTTTCTATCGGAGCTATCGAGCTGATCAAAGAATATCTTCCACGTGCAGTAGAAAACGGACACGACATCGAAGCTCGTGAAGGTATGGTTAATGCTATCTTCCTTGGAGGAATGAGCTTTAACAATGCTGGACTCGGCTATGTTCACTCAATGGCTCACCAATTGGGTGCTGTCTATAACTTGCCTCATGGCGTTTGCTGTGCTATGCTTTTGCCAGTCGTTGAGCGTGAAAATGCCAAACGTGTACCTGTAGCCTTCCGTAATGTTGCTAAGGCCTTGGGTATGCAAATCGAAGGAAAATCAGATGAAGAATGTGCTGCTTATGCTATTTCTGAAATTGAAAAACTTTCTGAAACTGTCGGTATTCCTAAGAAATTGACAGAACTTGGTATCGAAGAAAAAGACTTTGACTTTGAATACCTTTCTAAGAATGCCTTGATTGATGCTTGTGCACCAGGTAATCCATTCATGCCAACTTTGGAAGAAACCATTTGCTTTCTATAAGGAATTGTTCTAAGCAAAGTTACTTTTCAGAGCTCTTGTGGGATAGTAAATTTAAGATTCTTACATTACTGAATTCCTCCCGAATATTCAAATAATGTACTAGGAAATCAAATACTATTTCTATGATTTAAAACCAATAATATTTAAGAAGAACTATCCTCGTGATAGTTCTTTTTGGAAAAATTTGATATGCTAGGATTATGAAGAAAATCAAAATCGATGTTGTGAGTTGTTCCCTTTAAGTGGACATTTGTATCCAACTATGAATTTATTACTACCTCTATTAGACAATCCTCAGTATGAGATACGTTTATTTACAGGTCCCCAGAAAAAAAGCTGTTGCTGAGGCTGCTGGTTTTTAATGTAGTTACCCATACTAGAAGGATCACGTTGAGGAATTTGAAAAAGGCAGCAAATAACTCTGAGCAATTAGGAATTTTATCAGCCTATCATCAACTTTCTGCTAGTATTGATTTAATTAAACTTTAGTTTCTGATCAATTAATGAAAGAGTGGCAAAAGAATCGTCCAGATATTGTTATTGCTGATTTTATAACTTTGTCTGGTGGCCTTGTAGCTAATCAGCTTGGTATTCCTGGATCACTACCATGGCTACACAATTTGTTTTAGAGACTACTGATGGCCCGCCCTGTTCTAATTGGTGGGATGGGGAGTCCCAAGAATGTCTGGCAGGTCTGCGGTACAATTTTTAGGTAGAAAAAGGGAACTCGGTTAGTGAAAACGGATTGTATCTTTTTCGTTTCGTGATCGTTTAAAGAGATATAATTTTAGACTCTATAATCAGCTGGACCAAGAGACTATTTATTCTCCATATTCAATCCTTGGTATAGGGATGAAAGAAGTAGAGTTAAAAAAAGGATTCTCAAAACACTATAAATGGGTGGGACCTTCAGGTGCTTCAGTAGAGGCTGGAGAGGATTATCCATTAGATTTGTCGGTTTTCCCTAATCGAAAAAAGGTTTTGGTAACTTGTGGGACACAACTGGCATGGGCCAAAGATAATCTAATCTTTCAAGCGAAGCAACTAGCAAAAGCGCATCCTGATTTTCACTTTTTTGTGACTCGTGGAGTTGGTGGAGAACCTTTTCAGTGTGAGAATCTGATGGAGAATCTGTCCCTTGTTTCTTATCTTCCTTACAAAGAATACATTCCTCAGATGGATTATGTGATTCATCATGGTGGAGCTGGAATTTTTTATCAGTGTATCATTTATGGTAAACCAGCTTTGATTTTGCCTCATGACTACGACCAATTTGATTATGCTGTTCGTGGTGTGGAAGCGGGTGTTGCTTTCACAGCTAAAAGAGATAATAGCCAGGAGATTGGGCAGGCATTTGAAAAATTAATTGCTAAAGAAGATTGGTCAGAATTAGAAATTTTTACGCCAGGCTGCACAATCCTATCATCCAACAGAAATTTTGGAAAGCGAAATCCACCGTCTGTTAGCAGATAAGGAGAAAGAATGATGAAAAAAAGTATTAGTTACAGGAGCCACTGGTTTCTTGGGTAAATATGTAGTAGAAGAACTAGTAGAACATGGTTATCAAGTAAGAGCCTTTGGTAGAAATAGTCAGGTAGGGCAATCCTTGGAAGACTCTTCTGTCAGTTTTTTTCAGGGGGATTTGACAAAGGCAGAAGATGTATTAGAGGCTTGTCAAGGGATGGATCATGGTTGTTCATGCGGGAGCTCTTGTCAACTAGTTTGGGGCCATGGGATGATTTTTATCAGACCAATGTTTTAGGCACTAAATATGTTCTCGATGCTTGTCGTCAAAGTAGGTATTCAACGTTTAGTCTATGTATCCTCACCAAGCATCTATGCTGCTCCTAAGGATCAGTTGGCTATCAAAGAAAGTGATGCTCCAGAGGAAAATAATCTCAATAACTATATCCGTAGTAAATTGGCTTCGGAGAGACTCTTTAAGGATTATCCAGATGTTCCTAGTATTATCTTGAGGCCTCGGGGACTGTTTGGGATTGGAGATACCAGCATCTTGCCACGGGTGATCAATCTTAGTCAAAAAATTGGTATTCCTTTAATTGGAGATGGGCGTCAGCTCATGGACATGACTTGCGTGGAAAATGTTGCTCTCGCAATTCGTTTAGCCTTAGAAGTCCCAGAAGCAAAAGGTGAGGCCTATAACATTACTAATGGCGAACCGAGGGCTTTTTAGAGATTTGCTAGAGGAAAGTTTGAAAGGCTTGGGTTACCCAATCAAATATAGAAAAATTCCAGCATCTCTATTAGCAGGAATTGCAAGTAGTTTAGAGTTTCTTTACAAGTTCTTGAATCTGAAAGGGGAACCGCCTTTAACCCGATATACCTATTATCTACTTCGTTATAGTCAAACTCTAGATATTAGCAAGGCTGAGAGGGAATTGGGGTATCGTCCTAAAATTAGTATTTCAGAAGGGATTGAACAATATGTCCAAGATTATCGAAAGCATTGAGTATTTCCCAGCGGGATATTGTACGAGTTATGCCGGTTTGCTTTTTAAGGGTGTCAAGAATAGCAAGATGACTTTCCCAGCAGGCGTCTTTTTAATCAAACATAGGGATAAGGGCTATGTACTTTATGATACTGGCTATCACTACGATATTAAGACAAAACTAAGATATGCTTTATATCGCTTGGGGACGCCCGTTCAAATGACAGAGCAGGATCAGATTTCGCATTTGCTGAAAGCTAAAGGAATCAAGCCAGAAGAAATTAATTATGTCCTGCTGTCTCATCTACATCCAGATCATTTAGGAGGGGCTAGCTTCTTTCCGAATGCAACCTTTATTCTAACCCAGGAAGTGTATGATGTTTACAAGAAACCCAAAACTAAAAGATTTAATTTTTAAAGAATTTTTTTGCCGAGTGACTTCGAGGAAAGATTGACAGTCATCAAGGCAGATCAGCAAAACTCCAACTTTTCATTATCGTTCCACCAAGGATCTTTTTTTGGAGACGGAAGTATCCTGGTAGCTTCTATTGATGGGCATGCTAAGGGCAAGCCTGTCTCTTTATTCCAGATTATCATCTCTTTATCGCAGCGGATCTTTGTTGGGGAATTGACCTCTTACCCTATACAAAACAGATGCATCTGATTCCTTCCTTGGTTCAAGATAGTAAGGCTGACTATATCAAAGGAACAGAGTTGCTGGAAGAGGTGTTAAATGATGGTATAGAAGCGCTTGTTAGCCATGACCCTATAGAAAGGATTGAGCGGATTTTGTATGAAAAATAACCTTTCTTAAAACTTTTTATCCAGACTCGTTGGCTTCATAACTTTTAAAGTCTCGAGAAGCCTTTAGAAAAGCTATCAGAAAAAGCAACTAGATGCCTATATGGACTTTCTAAAACGTGAATCACCTTATTTTAAAAATGGTGTGCCTCACGACTTTGACCATATGGATAAAGCTTTTATGATGACGCATTTCAATGAGCTCAATACTCAAGGAGTGGATCGAGATGAGGCCTTGGCTTTGGCTATCGAAAGTGAAAAAGACCAGGAATTTTACAGAGCTCAAGGGAGAAATAGCTGTTGGGTTGTCTTCTGGGACATCTGGACACCGGGGACTCTTTATCACAACTGAAAAAGAGAGAAGTATGTGGGCAGCAGCTATCTTGGCAAAGATGTTGCCTAAAGGTCACCTTTTTGGACACCGCATAGCCTTTTTTTCCTCAGAGCGGATAATGAACTCTATCAGACCATCAATACGGCGCTTATTCGTTTAGAGTACTTTGATATTTTTCAAGAATACAGATGAGCATATCGAGCGCCTCAACAATTATCAACCGACCATTGTGGTGGCGCCTGCTTCGATGTTGATTGAATTGAGCAAGCGTCTAAAAGCTGGAGAGTTAGTCATTCACCCACAAAAAATCGTTTCAGTAGCTGAAATCTTGGAAGATAGTGATAGGAAACGGATCGCAGAAGCCTTTTCACTACCAGTTATTGACCAGGTCTATCAAGCCACAGAAGGTTTTTCTAGCTTGTACGTGTTCGGCTGGGAATCTGCATCTTAATGAAGACATCATCTTTGTGGAAAAAGCACTACTTGGATGACCGACGTTTTTTTATCCAGTCATTACTGATTTTTAAGCGGAGCAGTCAGCCTGTTTATCGCTATCAGCTCAACGATATCTTGGTTGAAAATCCTGAACCTTGTTCATGTGGGATCTTATTATACAAGGATTGACAAGGTTGAAGGGTCGTTCTGATGACATCTTCTATTTTGATGGACAAGATGGAGGTCAGGTCACGATTTATCCTGACTTTATCAGACGTTGCATTCTCTTTGTGGAGAATGTCGGAGATTACCAAGTTAAACAACATTCTGAAAAGTTAGTAGAAGTTTGTCTGAGTCGAAGGGATGAGCAATTGGAAACAGCAATTACAGAGCAATTCCAACTCCTGGCTCAACAAAAAGAGTTTAAAGTACCTGAAATTCGATTTTCAGATTATCACTGGGATACAAGTCGTAAACTCAAACGTATCCAACGTTTATGAAAGGACAAAAGATTATGACAGAAGTAAAAAGACATGTAGAAATTGCAGGCTATGGAGTTTGCCTTCCAAAAAATACAGTGCAATTTAAAGACCAAACCCGTTACCGTGTCGTAGAAAATGAAGAAACACAGCTAGATTTGGCAGAAGCGGCTATCCAACGTGCACTTGAAAATGCAAATTTGAATATTAAAGATATTGATTGCCTTGTATCAGCTAGTGCGGTTGGTGTTCAACCTATTCCATGTACAGCAGCTTTGATCCATGAGCGCGTGGCAAAAGGACTCTCTATTCCAGCTATGGATATCAATACGACTTGTACAAGTTTTATTTCAGCTCTATCAACGATGTCACATTTGATTGAAGCAGGAGAATATCGTCGTGTCTTAATTGTTTCCAGTGAAGTCGGTAGCTTGGGTCTCAATCCAAAGCAAAAAGAAAGTTATGAACTCTTTGGTGATGGGGCGGCAGCCTTTATTTTCCAAGCAAGTGACAAGGATAAGGGAGTGATAGCAAGCCTTCAGCGTACTTGGTCGGAGGGAGCTCACGATACTGAAATCCGTGGAGGTCTGACTCTTATCAACCAAAAAGAGTACTCTGAAGAAACGAAGACCAATTTCATGTTTGATATGAAAGGGAAGAAAAATCTCTTGCTTTCTGCTCGTGTCATTCCAGAAATGTTCCAAGAATTCCAAGAGAAAATCAGGTATTTCTAAAGATGCTGTAGACTATATTATTCCACACCAAGCTAGCCGAGCATTACCACTTGTTATGGATAAACTAGGAGTTAGCAAAGACAAGTATCTCAATATTGTCAGTGAGTATGGGAAATATGGTTTCCGTTGCGGTACCTTTTGGCTTGGCCTATGCACTCGATCATGGCTATGTGAAGGAAGGAGATACCATCTTCTTGATGGGAACTGCAGCTGGTATGACGGTCAATATGTTGGCTTTGAAATTGTAAATAAGAGCAGGCACATATAAGTGGCCTGCTTTTTTTAAATTAATTTTAAACGTAGAACTATCGGCCTATACAGAAAAAAAGCTTGATAAGTTTTATGAAACTAAGTATACTAGAAGGTAACAAGCGTTTTTCAGATAGTATATTAGGGAGTATACTTAGAAGTTGAGAGGGAGATATGGGGACTAGAAAAATTTCGACTATTGATGTCCAAGTATGGCTTTTAGTATTGCGATTATCCTGATAGAATTATTTGTTATTTTTGGAATTATTCTTTACATGAGCCAGATTGCTCCACTTGTTTGGGTCATTCTTGTATTTTTCTGATCAGCGTAGCAACCGTTATAGCGATTGTCAATCGTTCGATGTCGCCAGAAAGCAAAGGTGACTTGGTTGATTGTGACCTTTTGTCCCTGTTTTTGGTCCCTTGCTTTATATCATGTTTGGTGAGCGTCGGTTATCAAAAAAGGAATTTAAACAATTACAGGAACTTCGTTCTATCGCATCTCATGAAAAGCGCGAACATAGTCTTCATCAAGATATACAGGAAACTGATAAATCTGCTTACGGAATTATCAATGCCTTATTGCATATGGACAGTAATGCAGAAGTTTATGATCAGACAGACTCACAATTCTTTGCAAATGGTGAGAAAATGTGGCAACAGATGCTGGAGGATCTAAAGAGAGCTAAAAAATTTATTTTTCTAGAATACTACATTGTCGAAGAGGGATTGATGTGGGATAGCATGCTTGAGATTCTGGAAGAAAAGGCAGCTCAGGGAGTTGAGGTCAAGATGCTCTACGACGATATTGGTTGTATGGTGACCTTGCCGGGAGATTATACGGTTCATTTGCGGTCTAAAGGGATCGATGCTCATAAGTTTAATAAGGTGATTCCTCGTATGACAGTGGCCTATAATAACCGTGACCACCGAAAAATATTAGTCATTGATGGGCAGATTTCCTATACTGGTGGCATTAATCTTGCAGACGAATACATCAATCAGATTGAACGTTTTGGACATTGGAAGGATAGTGGGATTCGGATCGATGGTCCGGCGACTCAAGCCTTTACAAGACTATTTCTCATGAACTGGTACATCAACCGTGGAGAAATCAGTGATTTTGATCAGTATCATTTGGAAAATCAGACACGACCAGGTAGCGGTCTTTGTATCCCATATGGCAGTGGACCCAAACCTATCTACCAAATGAAGGTGGGTAAAATCGTCTATCAAAACCTGATTAATCAAGCGGAAGATTTTGTCTATATCACCACGCCTTATCTCATTATTGATTATGATTTGACAGAGGATATCAAAAATGCGGCTATGCGAGGCGTAGATGTGAGAATTATAACTCCATTTATCCCAGATAAAAAGCTCATCCAGTTAGTAACTCGAGGGTCTTATCCTAATCTTTTGTCTGCTGGTGTACGTATCTACGAGTATACTCCTGGTTTTATCCATAGTAAGCAAATGATTGTTGATGATCGATTTGCGGTTGTTGGAACCATAAATCTTGATTATCGCAGCTTGGTTCACCACTATGAAAATGCAGTTTTATTGTACGAAACACCATCGATTGCAGATATTCGTAAGGACTTTGAAGAGATTTTTGAAGTATCGCAAGAAATTTTTCCTGGAACAATCAAGCCTACTTGGTATCAAACATTAATCAAAGAAGTAGCTCAGTTATTCGCCCCTATGCTTTAATCGAAAGAGCTAGTTCATCTGTATAATTAGAGAAAGAGAAGGTTTGCCGTCTCTTTTTCTGTAAGCAGTTTCCTTGACATCTTGTTTATTTTGCGTTATCATATGTCCATATAATATATGGGAGTCTGTGTACAGTCTGAGAGGAAGTGTTAAACTTCGACCGCACCTGATCTGGGTAATGCCAGCGTAGGGAACGAATACTTGGCCTAATTTTGCACCTTTTTCATATATGAAAGAGGTTTTTCTTTTTTACAAAGAAAAACTGTAACTTAGAAGGAGGTTTTAATGAAAGCAAGCATTGCTTTACAAAGTCTTACCCCTGTCACAAGGGATTGACCGCATAGCCCTTATCGATCAAGTCATTGCTTATCTGCAAGCTCAAGAAGTGTCCATGGTGGTGACACCCTTTGAAACGGTTCTAGAGGGAGATTTTGATGACTTGATGCGCATTCTCAAAGAAGCGCTAGAAGTGGCGGGTCAAGGAGCAGACAATGTTTTTTGCCAATGTGAAAAATAAATATAGGAGAGATTTTAAGCATCGATGAGAAACTTGAAAAGTATCATGAGACGGCATATTAGCCTGCTAGGATTTTTGGGTGTCTTGTCTCTTTGGCAGGTGGCAGGTTTCTTAAAACTTCTACCAAAGTTTATCTTGCCGACACCACTTGAAATCCTCCATTCTTTTGTTCGTGATAGAGAATTTCTCTGGTACCATAGTTGGGCAACCTTGAGAGTAGCCTTGTTAGGTTTGGTCTTGGGAGTCTTGATAGCCTGTATCATGGCTGTTCTTATGGATAGTTTGGGCTGGCTCAATGACTTGATTTACCCCATGATGGTGGTTGTCCAGACCATACCGACCATTGCCATAGCTCCTATCCTGGTCTTGTGGCTCGGTTATGGAATCTTGCCCAAGATTGTCTTGATTATCTTGACGACAACCTTCCCGATCATTGTCAGTATATTGGATGGTTTTAGGCATTGTGACAAGGATATGCTGACCTTGTTTAGTCTGATGCGAGCCAATCCTTGGCAAATTCTCTGGCATTTTAAAATCCCTGTTAGCCTGCCCTACTTTTATGCAGGACTGAGGGTCAGCGTCTCCTACGCCTTTATCACAACAGTGGTATCTGAGTGGTTGGGAGGCTTTGAAGGACTAGGTGTCTACATGATTCAGTCCAAGAAACTGTTTCAGTATGATACCATGTTTGCCATTATTATTCTGGTATCACTGATCAGTCTTCTGGGTATGAAGCTGGTCGATATCAGTGAAAAAAATATGTGATTAAATGGAAACGTACTTAAAAATAGAGCGTTTTGGAAAAAGAAAAGAGGAAATAAAAATGAAGAAAACATGGAAAGTGTTTTTAACGATTGTAACAGCTCTTGTGGCTGTCGTGCTTGTGGCTTGTGGCCAAGGAACTGCTTCTAAGGATAACAAAGAAGCAGAACTCAAAAAAATTGATTTTATCCTAGACTGGACACCAAATACCAACCATACAGGGCTTTATGTTGCCAAGGAAAAAGGTTATTTCAAAGAAGCTGGAGTGGATGTTGACTTTGAAATTGCCACCAGAAGAAAGTTCTTCTGACTTGGTTATCAATGGTAAGGCGCCATTTGCTAGTCTATTTCCAAGACTACATGGCTAAGAAATTGGAAAAAGGAGCAGGTATTACCGCAGTTGCAGCTATCGTTGAGCACAATACATCAGGGATTATCTCTCGTAAATCTGACAATATCAACAGTCCAAAAGACTTGGTTGGTAAGAAATACGGAACTTGGAATGACCCAACTGAGCTTGCTATGTTGAAAACCTTGGTAGAATCTCAAGGTGGAGACTTTGAGAAGGTTGAAAAAGTACCAAACAACGACTCAAACTCTATCACACCGATTGCCAATGGCGTTTTTGATGCTGCCTGGATTTACTACGGTTGGGATGGAATCCTTGCTAAATCTCAAGGTGTGGATGCCAACTTTATGTATTTGAAAGACTATGTCAAAAGAGTTTGACTACTACTCACCAGTTATCATCGCAAACAACGACTATCTGAAAGACAACAAAGAAGAAGCTCGTAAAGTCATTCAAGCTATCAAAAAAGGCTACCAATACGCTATGGAGCACCCAGAAGAAGCTGCAGATATCCTCATCAAGAATGCACCTGAGCTCAAAGATAAACGTGACTTTTGTCATCGAATCTCAGAAAATACTTGTCAAAAAGAATATGCAAGCGACAAGGAAAAATGGGGACAATTTGATGCTGACCGTTGGAATGCCTTCTACAAATGGGATAAGGAAAATGGAATCCTCAAGGAAGACTTGACTGATAAAGGTTTCACTAACGAATTTGTAAAATAATGACAGAAATTAGACTAGAACACGTAAGCTATGCCTACGATGATGAAAAGATTTTAGAGGATATTAACCTGCAAGTGACTTCAGGTGAAGTGGTCTCTATCCTAGGGCCCCAGTGGTGTAGGAAAGACCACTCTCTTTAACCTGATTGCAGGGATTTTAGAAGTCCAGTCAGGGGCGAATCATTCTTGATCGGAGAGGAAAATCCCAAGGGGCGCGTGAGCTATATGCTACAAAAGGATCTACTTTTGGAACACAAGACCGTTCTTAGCAATATCATCCTGCCCCTCTTGATTCAAAAGGTGGATAAGGCAGAAGCCATTGCCCGTGCAGACGAAATCCTTGCTACCTTTCAGTTGACGGCTGTACGGGATAAGTATCCCTCATGAGCTTAGTGGTGGGATGCGCCAGCGTGTTGCTTTACTCCGTACCTACCTTTTTGGGCATAAGCTCTTTCTTCTAGATGAGGCCTTTAGTGCTTTGGATGAGATGACCAAGATGGAACTCCATGCCTGGTATCTTGATATTCATAAACAGCTAGGCCTGACGACACTCATCATTACGCATAGTATCGAGGAGGCCCTTAATCTTAGTGACCGTATCTATATCTTGAAAAAAAGGCCTGGACAGATTGTTTCTGAAGTCAAACTCGACTGGTCTGAAGACCGAGGACAAGGAAGTTCAAAAGATTGCCTATAAACGTCAAATCTTTAGCGGAATTGAGGCTTAGATAAGTAGAAAAATAGGGAGTTGGTGAGGATTATTCATTACCAGCCCCTTTTTCTTTTAAAAATGAAAAAATTTCGGTATAATAGTCAAAGATAGTCAAGGTTTAAAGAGAGGTGGGTTTGTTATGAGACTTAAAAATACATCAGATCATATTGAGGCCTACATCAAGGCAATTTTTAGATCAATCTGGTATTGTGGAGTTGCAACGAAGTCAGTTAGCAGATACTTTCCAGGTTGTTCCTAGTCAGATTAACTATGTGATTAAGACTCGTTTTACAGAAAGCAGAGGGATACTTGGTTGAAAGTAAGCGTGGTGGTGGTGGCTATATTCGCATAGGTCGGATTGAATTCTCAAACCACCATGAAATGCTCCGCGATTTACTGTATTCGGTGGGCGAAGAAGTCAGCCTAGTTATCTTTGAAGATGTTTTTAAGACTCTTGTTTGAACAGGATTTAGTGACTCGTCAGGAGATGAATCTATTACTAGCAATGGCGACAGACCGAGTTTTAGGCGAGGATGCCAATCTTATCCGTGCCAATATGCTCCGACAGTTATTACAAGAGGTAGATAGAAAAGGAAAATAGAACTAAATGAAATATTCAAAAGCATTGACAGAATGTATAGACAGTGCCTTTCTGGTCGCAAGTCATTTTGGGGCAGAATACCTAGAGTCTTGGCACCTATTGATTGCTATGGCCAATCATAGTTACAGTGTAGCTGGGGCGACTTTAAACGAATTTCCATATGAGATTGATCGTCTGGAGGAAGTTGCTGTAGAGCTGACTGAAACAAAGTATAGCGATAAGGAAAATTATCAGGAGTTGCCTTTTTCACACCGTTTGAAGGTATTGTTGTTGGAAGCAGAGCATGTAGCTTCTGTTGTGCATGCCAAGGTTTTAGGAACAGAGCACGTGCTTTATGCTATCTTACATGATGGCAATGCCTTAGCTACTCGTATTCTAGAAAAAGCGGGATTTTCTTACGAAGATCAGAAGGATCAGGTCAAGATTGCTGGACTTCGTCGTAGTCTTGAAGCGCGTGCTGGTTGGACTAGAGATGATTTGAAGGCCCTTCGTCAACGCCATCGTACGGTAGCGGACAAGCAAAATTCTATGGCTAATATGATGGGCATGCCTCAGACACCAAGTGGAGGTTTGGAAGATTATACGCATGACCTTACGGAGCAAGCTCGCTCAGGTAAATTGGAACCAGTCATCGGGCGTGACCAAGAAATCTCTCGTATGATTCAAATCTTGAGCCGTAAGACCAAAAATAATCCAGTCCTAGTTGGAGATGCAGGGTGTGGGTAAAAACAGCTCTAGCACTTGGTCTTGCGCAACGTATTGCCAACGGGGATGTACCTGATGAAATGGCTAAGATGCGAGTTCTAGAGCTTGATTTGATGAATGTGGTTGCGGGAACTCGTTTCCGTGGTGACTTTGAAGAACGTATGAACAATATCATCAAAGATATCGAGGAAGATGGCAAAGGTCATCCTCTTTATCGATGAGCTTCATACCATTATGGGTTCAGGAAGTGGGATTGATTCGACCTTGGATGCGGCCAATATCCTGAAACCTGCCTTGGCACGTGGAACTCTGAGAACTGTCGGTGCGACTACTCAGGAAGAGTATCAAAAGCACATCGAAAAAGACGCAGCCCTTTCTCGTCGTTTTGCTAAAAGTGATGATTGAGGAGCCAAGTTTAGCAGATAGTATGGCTATTTTGCAGGGCTTGAAAGCAACTTATGAGAAACACCACCATGTCCAAATTACAGACGATGCAGTCGAAACAGCTGTCAAAATGGCACATCGTTATTTGACGAGTCGTCATTTGCCAGACTCAGCCATTGATCTTTTGGATGAAGCGGCAGCAACAGTGCAAAATAAATCGAAACACGCTAAACAAGAAGAGTCAGGTTTAACACCAGCTGATAAGGCCTTGATGGATGGAAAATGGAAGCAAGCAGCTCAGCTCATTGCAAAAGAGCAGGAAGTACCTGTTTATAAAGATGTAGTAGAAGAATCTGATATTTTGACCACCTTGAGTCGCTTATCAGGAATTCCAGTTCAAAAATTGACACAAACGGATGCCAAGAAGTATCTCAACCTTGAAGCTGAACTGCATAAACGTGTGATCGGACAGGAACAGGCTGTATCTAGTATCAGTCGTGCTATTCGCCGTAATCAATCTGGTATTCGTAGTCATAAACGTCCAATCGGATCCTTCATGTTCCTAGGACCAACAGGTGTTGGTAAGACCGAGTTGGCCAAGGCCTTGGCAGAAGTCCTCTTTGATGACGAATCTGCCCTTATCCGCTTTGACATGAGTGAGTATATGGAGAAATTCGCAGCCAGTCGTCTCAACGGAGCTCCTCCAGGTTATGTAGGTTACGAAGAAGGTGGAGAGTTGACCGAGAAGGTTCGCAATAAACCGTACTCAGTACTTCTCTTTGACGAAGTAGAAAAGGCGCACCCAGACATCTTTAATGTACTCTTACAAGTCTTGGATGATGGTGTCTTGACAGACAGTAAAGGTCGCAAGGTTGACTTCTCAAATACCATCATCATCATGACGTCAAACCTTGGTGCGACAGCTCTTCGTGATGACAAGACAGTCGGCTTTTGGAGCTAAGGATATTCGTTTTGACCAAGAAAATATGGAAAAAAACGGATGTTTGAGGAGCTGAAAAAGGCTTATCGTCCAGAGTTTATCAACCGTATTGATGAGAAGGTAGTCTTCCATAGCTTGTCAAGTCAAGATATGCAGAAGTAGTTAAGATTATGGTCAAACCATTGATTGCAAGCCTAGCAGAAAAAAAGGAATTGACTTGAAACTCCAAGCATCTGCCCTTAAAACTTCTAGCTCAGCAAGGCTATGATCCAGAGATGGGGGCTCGTCCACTTCGCAGAACTTTGCAAACGGAAGTAGAAGACAAACTAGCAGAGCTTCTTCTTAAAGGTGAATTGGAAGCTGGTAAGACTCTGAAGATTGGTGTCAAAAGCTGGTCAATTAAAAATTTGAGATTGTTTAAAAATTGTGAGGTTGGAACAGATTGTTTCAGCCTCTTTTTTTGAAAAGTTGTTGCCCAAAATAGCTACTTTGGATTGTGCATTTAGTTTTAAGGATTTCAAAACAGAATTCTCCTGATCAGTTTTGCATATCAAGTAAAAAAATCTTATCATGTAGCAAATGTTTTTATAAAAAAATAATAAAAAAAGTATTGACAAAAAGACAGGGAAGATAGATTATAATATAAAAATATAAAAAAAGTTATAAAAAGGTTGAAAAGATATGAAAAAAAGAGTATAGCGGTGGTTTTTGGCACCTTTGCTCCCTTACATCAAGGGCATATTGATTTAATCCAAAGAGCAAAACGTCAATGTGATGCTGTATGGGTGGTAGTTTCAGGCTATAAGGGAGATCGTGGTGAACAGGTGGGGCTTACACTACAAAAGAGATTTCGCTATATTCGTGAAGCTTTTCGAGATGATGAGTTGACCTCTGTTTGTAAACTTGACGAAAGCAATATTCCACGCTATCCAATGGGCTGGCAGGAGTGGTTGGATCAGATGTTGCAGGCCATTTCCTATGACCAGACTGGTGAGGAGCTTATCTTTTTTGTAGGAGAGTCCGAATACCAACAAGAATTGTCAGAAACGTGGTTTTGAGACTGTTCTACAGGAAAGAAAAATTTGGAATTTCGGCTACCATGATTCGAGAAAATCCAAGTAAATATTGAAATATATCGCTCAACCCTTTCCGCCGTCAGTTTACGAAAAAAAGTGTTGATTATGGGAAGTGCTAGTAATGGGAAAACAACTCTAGCCAAGGATTTAGCTCGCTTCTATGATGCGCCAGTCAGTCTGGAATATGCTCGTGAGTATCAGATAAAAAATAATGTCCGAGATGATGAGCTTACCCCAAAAGATTATTATTACCTTCTTTTGGGGCAATATGACCAAACTTCCAAGTTAATCGATAGCAATGCCAATCGAGGCCTGGTCATTGCAGACACCAAACTCATTGGTAACCAAGGGCTACTACGATTACTACATGGAAACTGAAGAGCAGGGGGACTTGTCCGTAGAAACCTTTGATAATCTCTTTCGTTTCCATCTTAGCCAAGGAAAAAGTGGGATTTAATCCTCTTTGTGCAACCTGTCGGCTCTTATGTCAATGATGGTTTTCGAGACATGACCATGGCAGAAGACCATATCCGTCATAGTTTTTCTCAGCATTTGGATATGATGAGGGAGCAATATCTAGCTACTATCCCTCATGTTTATCTAGCTGATGACTATCTAGGAAATTATGAAGCAGCAAAAGTAGCTATCGATGCCATTTACCAAGCAGATTAGGAGAAGAAAATGAAAAAAATAACTGAAAAAATCACTCGATTTATTGAAAACCTTTAAAAATGTTCACGCAGAAGCTCGTAAAATTGGTTTTGCAGGAGTTATGCGTTTGCTTTGGAAAGACCTCTTTGTGGGACGTAGTCTTTTCCAGTGGCTCTATTTGATTGTTTTATCAAGTGTCCCTCTTATTCTGGAGTTTACACAAAACACGGAAAGTCATGACTGGATTGGTCTCTTGGCCTCTTGGACAGGGATTGTCTGCGTTATCTTAGTAGCTGAAGGTCGAGCTAGTAACTACCTTTTTGGAGCTATTAACTCTGCAATCTATTTGGTCCTAGCTATGAATGCTACTTTCTACGGTGAAGTTTTGACAACAGTTTATTTCTTTGTCATGCAGCCTATTGGTCTCTATACTTGGTTGTCTAATCGTATCAATGAGCAAGGAAAACCAGAAGAGTCTCACTTTGAAGCTAAGAAACTTGGCCTGATTGATTGGCTCAAATATTTGGCTTTGACAGCTATCATCTGGATTGGTATGGGCTTTGCCTACCAAAGTATCCATAGCGCTCGTCCTTTCCGTGACAGTGTTACCGATGCGACCAATGGTGTTGGTCAGCTCTTGATGACACGTCTTTACCGTGAGCAATGGATTTTCTGGATTGCAACCAATCTCTTTAGTATTTACCTCTGGTGGGGTGAAAATATCCATATCCAAGGTATGTACTGGGTTTACACCATCAATAGTTTAGTCGGTTGGTACCAATGGACAAAAGCTGTCAAGGAGGGATAAGATGACTGAAACGATAATCCCGGCTGGAATGACAGAAAGAGAATATTTTGAGATTCATGCGACTGAGAAGGAATTTTTAGACTGGTACTGCAAACAGGATCTTCCTCAGTATGAAAAACCGAGCGTGACGGTGGATATGGTAGCTTATTGCTTTGTGGAAGGGAAAATCAAACTCTTGCTGATCCGTCGCAAGGCTCATCCTTATCAAAACTGTTTGGCTTTGGTCGGTGGTTTTATGGATAAGAGCGAAGATGCAAGGCATGCTTGCCAGCGTGAAGTGAGAGAGGAGGTTAACCTCGACCTTCCTTTGGAAAAAATCGAACAGTTGATGACAGTGTCTACTCCCAGGTCGTGATCCGCGGGGCTGGACGGTTACTATCGCCCACTTTGGTGTATCTACCTAGCCGCGCACTTGATCTCGTTCAAGCTGGAGATGATGCCAAGGATGTGGTTTTTGTCGATGTTGATTTTCAGACGGGCAAGTGCTTCCTAGAGGGACTAGAGTTGGAGGAGCACGCCTTCGCCTTTGACCATTATGCCATTATCCAAGAGTCTATTAAACGAATCCAAGGGCGTCTTGACTGGAATCCGACCTTCCTCTATCTGCTAGAGGAGGAGTTCACTGTCTATGAAGGAACCGAATTAGTCAATCTCATCAACCCAGGACGACCAATCGTCAGCAATAACTTTCTCGTAAAATACGGTGAGTATGTAGAAGAAGTTGGGCTCAAACGAGTGCCTAAAAAGAAACCAAGAAAAACCTATCGATTGAAATAAAAAGCTTTGGGACAGAAATCGATAGATCAAGTCTCGGTTTCCTAGTCTCAGTCCTGAGAAGTTTCAACAAATCCGATGACTGGTTGAGCTTGAGAATAGAGAAAATAAAGTTTGTGTCAAAAGTCAATTCAGCTATCGTGTCAAAGACTCATTAGTCATAAAAAGCGAGGTCGGGATTTTTCCCGACCTCTTTTTTTGACTACTAAGGATGTTTATCTTTCTTTGAATTACTCATGATTCGAATGAATAAATCTTTGTATTTATATTTTTAAATAGGTTTCGTGTAAATACAATAAAGCCACGTAGACAATCATGAAAATGGCAGTTAGGTAGAACAAATCAAATGTTGTTTGAGCGTAATGAGTAGCTGCCCCATAAGAAACGAAAGCATCTAAAAATCACCCAAGGAAGATACTTGTAATATTTGCTTAACATAAGTCTACACCTCCAATATCCTATTTCAATTTTATTATAGCCCTTCAAGAAAAAAATGCAAGCGATTACACTTTAAAAATATAGCATTCTCATAGGAAAGAAATTTTTCCTGTTTTTTTAAAATTCTTTACGAATAAAAAGATATAGGAGGGATAAGGAAAATAAATGTACTAAAAATAATTCTAAAAAAATTTTTAGATAAATAGTTGACAGATTTAAAAACAAATATTACAATAATGTTACAAAAATATTTCTTAACATTTCAAAAAAATGTTACAAAAGGAGCATAAAATGAAAAAAATAAAACTTCTATCAAATTAATGGCGCAACTGTACTCGCTTCAACATTGCTATTGGGGGCTTGTGGTAATAAGAAAGAAAATACCACAAGTGATAGTTCTAGCAAGACAACACAAGCATCTTCTAGTTCTAAGGCAAGTTCTTCAAGTAAAGAGAACAAGACTCAGAAAGTCCTCAAGTTCAACTTCATCAGAAAAAAAGCTAAATCATCATCTTCTGATCAGTCAACGACTACTGCTAATCAATCGCAAGCAACACCAGCACCAGAAACAAAACAAAATCAAGAACCTTCTGCTAAGCAAACCCCTTCTCAAGCCCCATCCAATCAACAAGGAACACAAGCAAAACCGAATCAGTCAGCTTATGATCCAGCAACTGATCGCAAAACTTCAAGACAAGCAGGCAGAACATAACAAACGTTATAAAGGTGTCTTGACTATGGTGGACAAAGATTTTTTTCGGCTGCAGCTGGAAATTGGAAGGGTGCGAATGGTGAAACGATCACTGTTTCATCAGGTGGTCAATTTACAGTAGAATCTGCTGATGGCAAGAAAGAAAACTACTCTATCCAAAGCTATTCTTATACCCTTGATGATGGGAAATACAATGCTGAAGTAGGTGGTGGAAAAAGTCATCCAAATTACAACAGGTGCAGATGGTACTGTTTCAAGTGTTACTTTGATTAAAGCCATAGACTTCAGTACTGAAATAATTTGTTTAAAAAAATAGTTTCAGTTGATGAGTACCTACAGCATTTGAAGTTGATAAGACATCATAAAATGAACTCCAGAGATGAGACTAACTTAGGAGTATATGTAATCATATCTACCTGAACTGACCGTTTTTTTCACTTAGTTTCTTTCAGAGAAAGTGGTATAATGAAAATAAATCAAAAGGGAAACGAGTGATGAATCAATGCCAGATAAATTAATTTTACCTCAAAACACACGACTCATGGGAGTGTTTCTTGGCTTTATCGGTGGTTCTTTGGATGTATTCTGTCACATCCAGTACCATAGTTTGGTGGCAACACAGACAGGGAACATTCTCCTACTGATATCAGATTGGCACGATTCACATGTCATCAATACTATGTTGAGATTCTGTTCTATTATATTCTTTCCCTAGGCTTTCTTTTTGCCTTACACATGAAAGAATATCGCAAAACAGCCTATTGGCGGGTTAAGATGCTACTTCCCTTATTTATCGGGACCCTTGTTCTGCCCTTCTTTTCCCGCTTTCCTCTATTAGAAGTTCCTTTTATTGCTTTTGGAACTGGAATGATGATGCTAACATTTACGGGTAGTTTGATTGAAGATCATCCCTATGTCATTTTTATGACGTCTGGAAATTACCGAAAAATGTTGACTGCTTTGTATCACATCGTTAGAGGAGAAGGAGATATTCAAGAATATCGTCGTCAAGCCTTGAACTATGGTATTGTTGTAGGTAGTTTCGTAGTGGGGGCCATTAGCTTGGCTGTATCTATGCATTTTTTCCATGAATGGTCTATTTGGATTGTCAGCTTTAATTTGTTGTTGATTATGGCATACTATATTGCTAGAGTGAAGCAGCTAGATTTGCAAGATGAAAATATATTAAAAAACGGCAGATCTCAATTTGAGATTTGCCAATTTTTATACGTTTATGCTTTTTCTAACTGTAAGAGAGCTTCAATTTCTGCAAGTGTGCTTGCCTGTGAGATAGCTCCACGGAGTTTAGCTGCACCTGATGTTCCACGGAGATAGTGAGGAGCGAGGCCACGGAATTCACGGACCGCAACCTTTTCTCCCTTGAGATCAATCAAGCGTTTTAAGTGCTCATAGGCAATTTTCATCTTGTCTTCAAAGGTTAAATCAGGCAGGATTTCTCCAGTTTCAAAGTAATGATTGATTTGATTGAAGAGGTAAGGATTTCCCATAGCTGCGCGTCCAATCATAACGGCGTCGGCACCGACTTCCTCGATGCGTTGTTTAGCTTCTTGAACCGTACGGATGTCTCCGTTAGCGATAAATGGAATCTTGGTCAGAGCTTGTGCAACCTTATGAAGAGTCTCAAGGTCTGCGTGACCTGTATACATTTGTTCACGTGTACGTCCATGCATAGCGAGGGCAGAGACACCTGCAGCTTCGGCAGCTAGGGCATTCTCAACTGCTAGGGATGGGTCAGACCAGCCCGTACGCATTTTGACAGTGAGGGGGATATCAAGGACAGATTGGACCTTGTTGATGATAGAGTAAATCTTATCTGGGTCCTTGAGCCACATAGCCCCAGCTTCGTTTTTCACGATTTTGTTAACTGGACAGCCCATGTTGATATCGACGATATCGGTCTTGGTGTTTTCTTGGATGAATTCTGCTGCGCGTGCTAGGCTGTCTTCATCGCTACCAAAAAGTTGGATAGAGACTGGGTTTTCGCCTTCATCGATATGAAGCATGTGAAGAGTTTTTTCGTTGTTGTATTGGATTCCCTTGTCAGAGACCATTTCCATGACAACGAGTCCAGCTCCAAGCTCTTTTGCAATGGTACGGAAGGCAGAGTTGGTTACACCCGCCATGGGTGCTAAAACGGTACGATTGGGAATCTCAACATTGCCAATCATAAAAAGGTGTATTAAGATTTGTCACGAATGAGTTCCTCCAGGTCGTTTTCATCAAAAGTTATAAGTAGTTTGGCAGAATTGACAAGTGATTTCTGCCCCGTGGTCTTCGTCCTTCATTTCCTGCAAGTCTGAGCTTGGAAGACTAGAAAGAGCCTTCATAAAAGCGTTCTTTGCTACAGTCACATTGGAAACGAATTTCTTCTTCAGACAGACGTTTGTATGGTTCGTCTCCGTAGATAGCCTTGAGAAGGGCTTCGATATGGTCGTCGCTTTCTAGAAGAGTCGAAATAGCTGGCATCTCTTGGATACGTTTTTCAAAGCGAGCAATCTCTTCTTCCTTGGCTCCTGGCAAGACTTGAACGAGAAAACCACCTGCAACTTTGACCTTGTCGTCTTCATCCAAAAGGACATTGAGGCCGACTGCAGAAGGGGTCTGTTGACTTTCTGTTAGGTAGAAAGCTAGATCTTCACCGATTTCTCCCGAGATGAGGGGAGTCATAGAGTTGTAAGGATTTCCAGTGCCGTAGTCTGTGATAACGAGGAATTGACCATTTCCAACAAAAGGCCCGACTAGGACTTCACCAGTTGCAGTCTTTTTGATGTCGACACCAGGATTTTGAACGTAGCCTTTGACATTCCCCTTGGTATCAGCGACGGTGATAATGGCCCCTAGAGAGCTAGTTCCCAGCACCTTAACTGTTAGTTTGGTATTTCCTTTTTCATTGGCTGCGAGAATCTGGCTAGCAATGAGGGTACGGCCGAGTGCCACAGTTGAGCTAGCTTTGGGTTTGATGTTTTTCTTGAGCAGTGCGGACGGTTTCAGTGCTGTCTAGAACATAAAGCACGAAAAGATCCACTTTCTGATATTGTTTTTAATAATTTTTATCCATAGCTACTATTTTTAGCATAAAAATGCCCAAAGGGGGAGTGGGGTGTTTGCTAGTTCTGAGGATTATTCTGGCATTTTTTTATATTATGTTCCGCTTGAAGAAGAAAAAGGAAAGGGATAACAAAAAGTATTTAGGAGACTTGATGGAAAAAGCTGAGTCAAGTTAATTTTTCTACTCTTGGATTTTATTTATTTTGTGAATAATTTTGTCTCGTTATTGGGATTTAGTGGTAAGAGTCATTTATTTTTTTATTTTTAGGAAATTGGATAATAGAAGTATATAGTTTTTTTAAATTATGATATAATTAATAAAGTTAATTATCCTTGATAATATGATAGGGACTAATCCTAAAATGACAAATCAGGAGATGAGAAAAAGAGAAAAGGAGTCCATCTGGTATGAATTATTTTGAGGGGAATGAGTTTTTCCTTCTATTGTTTGTGGTTTTACTGATTGGCTTTGTTTTAAACTATTTTGGCAAGCGTAAGGATTATTATATTTTAAGTCTGTCAATTTTATTTGCAGGAGCCATCTATGGTAAGAGTAAATCCATGGTTGTTTATCTATTGGCTTTCATCATCTACCAATATGTCCTAGTTTTCATAGCACAAAGAATGGATTCAAAACGGTTAAAACCTCTAGTTATGTTATCCATTTTACCTTTAGTGGTCAATAAAGTCTTTGCCATAACCCAGCTACATTTGTTGGCTTTTATTGGGATTTCCTACATGTCCTTTAAGACCATTCAGATCATGCTAGAAATATCGGATGGTTTAATCAAAGAAAAAATCAGTGTAAAAGATTATCTGCAGTTTCTACTCTTTTTCCCTACAGTTAGTTCTGGGCCAATCGATCGTAGCAGAAGATTTCTAAAAAGAGATCAATAAAGTCATGCCTAGAAAAGACTACCCTAGAGTTAGCAGGTGATGGTATTTATCGCATCGTTTTTAGGCCTTCTCTACAAGGTTGTTTTTATCAACCTATGTTTACCAGATACTACTTGCTCTAAGCAATACTGGTACAGTTGTCTCACTCAATCAAATATATGTACCTGTATACTCTTTATCTGTTTTTTGACTTTGCGGGGTATAGTTTGATGGCTGTTGGAAGCAGTAATGTTTTGGGTATTCAGACACCGATGAATTTCAATAAACCTTTCTTGAGTATTGATATCAAGGATTTCTGGACTAGATGGCACATCACCTTGTCAACATGGTTGAGAGATTTCGTATTTTCAAGAGTTTTGATGCAGGTTATCAGAAAGAAATGGTTTAAGAATAGATTACACAATGCAGCCTATGCCTATATGGTCAATATGTTGGTTATGGGATTTTGGCATGGAATTAGTGTCAGCTACATCGCTTATGGTTTTTACCATGGAATCTTGATGTCTGGATTTGAAATTTATCAAAAGAAAAGCACTTTTTATAAGAAACATAAAAATAAAACTTGGTACAAGCTAATAAGTTGGTTTGTGACCATGAATTTAGTTATGGTTGGCTTCTTTATCTTTTCAGGTGAACCTTATAAGATAATTATGGCAATTCTAAGTAGATAAATAGATCTGCTAAAACAAGGAGATTGGACAAAACAAGATGATTAAGTTAAAAGCATTTTTACTATCGCTTGTGCTCGTAATTGCGACTCTTGCTCTTTTAAATGTGACATATGTCAAGAAGATTGATGACTATTATACAGTTAAGGATAACAGTATTCGCTACAGCACTTCGTATGAAAAAAAGTATAAAAGTAGAGATATTCTGACAAAGTAATATCACTCCCAATACACTGGTTTCTATTGGGATCATCAGAGTTAGTTGCGACGATAAAGGATGAAGATTATCATCCCTAATAGAAATTTTTAACTACAATGATTTTCAATATCATGCAGATTGGGAACCAGTTATTCTCAAAAATATCATTCAGGCTACAACCTTGAGCTCGATTGAGGGGGCTATGAGTAAGCGAAAAGTAGCCATCGTAGAGTCTGTTCAGTGGTTTGAAAAAGGATGGGAACCCATCAAGATGCTTTTTTTGAAACAAGGCCTCTCAGGAACATATTTTTCACATGCTAGATAACGAGAAAGATCAGTAAGGAAACGAAAAGAAAAACTGATTAATCGCATTATTGAGATTACCAAAGGGAAACAAACAACAAAAATGACATCTATAAAAATACAAAAAGTTATTTTCATAGATAGGAAAAGGAACAATCATTGATAAAAAAACTGTTGAGAGTTGACAATGACGTGATATATTCTTTTAAGCTCAAACGAAAATTTTATGAAAATCATGCCAAATCAGATTATCCTGTACTCAGGAGATAAAACTCGGATTATGATTGGGAGGAGATGACGAAGAAGTTTGTAGAAGAAGTTAAAAAAAGAAAACAGATAACAATGATTATGCTGTGGATAATAACTACTACAATACCTACTTGAGAGACCGCTATGCTTCGTTGAAAGATTCTAACAAAGACTTGAGCTACATAGAGTCACCAGAGTATTCAGATATGGAACTCTTTCTTGACAGTTGCTAAGGAATTGGGAATTGAAGTTGAAGTCATTATCTTTTCCAGTAAATGGTAAAATGGAATGATTACACAGGTGTTTCACGAGAAATGCGTGAAGAAACTTACAAAAAAATAGAAAATATTGCCAAAAACCACGGTAGCTACGGTGTTAAACTATGGAAATAAAGAGTATGAAGATTACTTTTTATTTGACGTGATGCACGTTGGGGTGAAAGGATGGATGGAAGTTGAAAAAGAACTTTACAAATTTGCAAACGAAACTAACTGACACACATCGTTTACTATTGTGGACCTTGTTTTTTTCTATACAGTTATTTTAAGCATCGTAATTTACTGTTTTGTGACCGATTTTTTTCGAACATTCAAGATTTTCATCTATAGTGAATTTTTAAGATTACATATTATAAAAAAATCTCTAGATAAAGGGAATTCTACCGATAAAGTGAGACATAAGATAAGGCTCTATAATATTTATAGTGGGGAAGTCCTCTATAGGTGTATAGAGCCTACTTTGTTGTAGCTCCCAATATAATCTATACTGGAAAGCATTAAAGCTATCATTAGAAGGTATCATATGGAACAATTTAATGATGTTGAAATGTAGTGAAATGGACGGAAAAACAATTGAAAAAAAATAGTTTATAAAGTGGTATAATAGCAGAAAAAAATAAGTTAGTAAGAAATTGATTTTTATTTTAGTTGAAAATTACAGGAATGAAAGGTTTTTTTCTTGATGAAACAGAGAAATGAACTCTATCTCTTTCTTGGTCGGACAGCCTTGTATTTTTATCATTTTCTTGGGCCTACTTTTACTTTTTTTAGTTATCTCGGTCAGGTTCAAGGTAGCTTTTATCTATAATGAATTTTAACTTAAAGGAGAACCCCTATTGTGTCAAATAAACCAATAGTAGATATGATTGAAAACCATTGAGCATTATGCTCAAAAAGCAGCCTAATTTTTCCGGTCTACAATGTCCTTGGAGAAGAGCATACCTATGGCCAATTGAAGGCTGATTCAGATAGCTTAGCAGCCCATATTGACCAAATGGGACTTCCTGAAAAAGTCACCTGTTGTGGTCTTTTGGTGGTCAAGAATATGAAATGTTAGCAACCTTTGTGGCCTTGACCAAATCTGGCCATGCTTATATCCCAATTGATAGCCATTCTGCCTTGGAGCGCGTGTCTGCGATTGTTGAAGTAGCAGAGCCAAGCTTAATCATCGCCATCAATGAGTTTCCAATTGAAAACCCAGCTGCTCCAATCATGTCCTTGGAGCAAGTGCGTGAAGCTTATGCGGCTCAACATGCCTATGATTTGCAACATCCGGTCAAAGGGGATGATAACTACTACATCATCTTTACTTCAGGGACAACTGGGAAACCAAAAGGGGTGCAAATTTCGCATGATAACTTGCTCAGCTTTCACCAACTGGATGATTACAGATAAGGAGTTTGCGACGCCAGAGCGTCCACAAATGTTGGCGCAACCACCCTATTCCTTTGACTTGTCTGTCATGTACTGGGCACCGACCCTTGGCTCTTGGAGGAACGCTTTTTGCCCTCCCATCAGCCATCACTCAAGACTTTCAAACAACTCTTTGCGACCATCTTTTTCTCTTCCGATTGCTATCTGGACTTCGACACCATCTTTTGCAGATATGGCCATGTTGTCTGAAGATTTCAATGCTGAAAAAGATGCCAGGCATCACCCATTTCTACTTTGATGGGGAAGAGTTGACCGTTAAAACTGCTCAGAAATTACGCGAACGTTTCCCAAATGCGCGCATCATCAATGCTTACGGGTCCAACAGAAGCAACAGTTGCTTTGTCGGCAGTTGCTATTACAGATGAGATGTTAGCGACACTTGAAACGCTTGCCAATTGGTTATACCAAAGAAGATTCTCCAACCTTCATCATTGATGAGGCAGGAAATAAATTGCCAAATGGAGAGCAAGGTGAGATCATCGTGTCTGGACCGGCTGTTTCAAAAGGTTATATGAATAATCCTGAGAAAAACAGCAGAAGCTTTCTTCGAATTTGAAGGTCTGCCAGCCTACCACACTGGGAGATGTTGGAACTATGACAGATGAAGGTCTTCTTCTTTACGGTGGACGGATGGACTTTCCAGATCAAGTTTAATGGCTATCGTATTGAACTAGAGGATGTCTCTCAAAACTTGAACAAATCCAAGTACGTTGAATCTGCTGTTGCAGTTCCACGTTACAACAAGGATCACAAGGTCCAAAAATCTCTTGGCCTATGTTATCTTAAAAGATGGGAGTCAAAGAACAATTTGAGCGCGAAATTGATATCACGAAAGCTATCAAGGAAGACTTGGAAGATATTATGATGTCTTACATGATGCCATCTAAGTTTCTTTACAGAGAGGAATTGCCACTGACTCCAAATGGCAAGATTGACATCAAAGGATTGATTAACGAGGTAAACAATAGATGATGGAGCTTCTTAAACAGCTTCCTCATATTGAGCCTTATGGGAATCCGCAGTACTTTTTGTATGTGATTACTGCTATTTTGCCAATCTTTATCGGTCTTTTTTTCAAAAAACGTTTTGGCTGGTATGAAATATTGGTTAGTCTGTTCTTTATAGTCACTATGTTGACGGGAGGCAAGACCAATCAATTAGCTGCCTTAGGAATCTATCTAATTTGGCAAATGGTACTGGTTCTTTTTTACAAGCAATATCGAAAAGTCCGAGATGGTAAGTGGATTTTCTACCTAGTAAGTTTATTATCATTGCTTCCCATCGTCTTTGTCAAGGTGCAACCAGCTATTAACGGTACACAGTCTCTCCTGGGATTCGTAGGAATTTCTTATTTGACATTTCGTTCAGTGGGAATCATCATCGAACTTAGAGATGGAGTCATTAAGGATTTGAAGATGTGGGAGTATTTGCGTTTTCTTCTCTTTATGCCGACATTTCAAGTGGTCCTATTGATCGTTTCAAACGTTTTAATGAAAATTATCAGACGATACCAGAGCGCGATGAGTTGATGGATATGCTAGCTGAATCCGTTCGGTATATCATGTGGGGATTTCTGTATAAATTTATCCTAGCTCATATTTTAGGCGAGATTTTATTACCACCGCTAAAGAATTTAGCTTTACAAACAGGTGGCGTCTTTAACTATTATGTAGTGGCCATCATGTACACATTTGGTTTGGAGCTCTTCTTTGACTTTGCAGGTTACTCTATGTTTGCTATAGCTATTTCAAATCTGATGGGAATTCGTAGTCCGATCAACTTCAACAAACCTTTCTTGTCAAGAGATTTGAAAGAGTTTTGGAATCGCTGGCACATGAGTTTATCCTTCTGGTTTCGTGACTTTGTCTTTATGCGCATGGTCATGGTGATGACGAGAAAGAAGCTTTTTAAGAATCGAAATGTGACTTCAAGTGTCGCCTATATCCTGAACATGCTCCTTATGGGGTTCTGGCATGGGATAACTTGGTTTTACATCGTCTACGGGCTCTTTCATGGGTTAGGTTTAGTGATTAATGATGCTTGGGTTCGAAAGAAAAAAGCGCTCAATAAGGAACGTAAGAAAGCAGGGCAAGCTCCCTTGCCTGAGAATCGCTGGGTTCAGTTGCTTGGCATGGTTATAACCTTCCATGTCGTGATGATTTCATTCTTAATCTTCTCTGGATTTTTGAATGATTTATGGTTTAAAAAATAAAAGGAGTTAAAAAAATGGATATCAAATCAGAAGTTATTGAAATTATTGATGAATTGTTTATGGAAGATGTTTCTGACATGATGGATGAGGATCTTTTTGATGCAGGTGTCTTGGACAGTATGGGAACAGTTGAATTAATCGTGGAAATCGAAAATCGCTTTGATATTCGTGTCCCAGTTACAGAATTTGGTCGTGATGACTGGAATACAGCTAATAAAATCGTAGCAGGGATCACGGAGTTAAAGAATGCTTAAACGCCTGTGGTTAATCTTCGGGCCTATCTTTGTAGCGGTCTTGTTGGTGTGCCTTCTTATCTGTTTCTATCCAAGTAGCCCAAGTCATAATCTCATGGAGGAAAAATACTCTGCCGCTTCTATAAGTGCAGAAAGCTTTAAGGAAAGAAGCCAAAAAGTAAGAGCTCTTACGGATCCTGATATGCGTTTCGTGCCTTTTTTTGGATCTAGTGAGTGGATGCGTTTTGATAGTATGCATCCAGCAGTACTGGCTGAAAAATATGACCGTTCTTATCGTCCTTACTTTATGGGACAGGCAGGAGCAGCTACCCTCAGCCAGTATTTTGGGATACAACAAATCACATCCGAGCTTGAAAATAAGCAAGCGGTATTTGTAATCTCTCCACAGTGGTTTACAAAAGAGGATCATGACTCGACTATTTTTCAAACTTATTTTAACAATGATCAATTGACTGCCTTCTTGGAAAATCAATCTGGGGATGCAGCCTCTCAGTATGCTGCCAATAGACTCTTAAAGCAAAATCCTGGTGTTTCTATGAAGAGCATCGTTGAGAAATTAGCCAAAGGAGAAAAATTATCAGAGTTCGACCAAAGTATGATTAATATTTCGTCGCAATTAAATGAGAAACAGTCAGCTATTTTTGGACAATTCTCGATTCGAGGTCGATTAAAGTATAAAGATCATGTTGAGAAATATTTGAGTAGTCTCCCAGAACAATTTTCTTATGAAGAATTGGAAAATATCGCTCGAAAAGATGCAGAAGAAAATACAACCAATAATGATTTGGGAGTAGATAATCATTTTTACAATACTAAGTTAAAGAAAGATTGGAAAAATGGGAAGGGATCTCAAAAAGAATTTTAACTTTCTCAAATCACCTGAGTACAATGATTTGCAGTTAGTGCTCGATCAATTTGCCAAATCTAAGGTCAATGTGACTTTTTGTCTTTTCAACCTGTCAATAAAAAAATGGATGGATTATACAGGCTTGAGTGAGGAGATGTATCAACACACTGTTGAAAAAAATTCGTTACCAGTTGGAGAGTCAAGGTTTCACCAATATCGCTGACTTTTTTTCAAAAAAACGGTGGAGATCCCTACTTTGTTAAGGATACGATTCATATTGGTTGGTTAGGGCTGGTTGGCGTTTGATAAGGTTGTAAATCCCTTTTTGAGTAATCCAACAACAGCACCTGATTACCAAATGAATGACCGTTTCTTTAGTCAAGATTGGGCGACTACGATGGAAACATCAAAGATTTTCAATAATATAGAAAAAGGAGTTTGAGCTTTTTGTTCAGACTTTTTTTATGAAATGTCGGATAGGTTACCTTCAAAAAGGTTAAAAGTTTTTAAAATGATGCTAAATAGCGTATAATGGTAGAAAGAAAGAAGAGAAAGGGATTTCAATATGAATAAACGTTTTTTTGTTGCCTGTCCCTATCGACAGCCCTATTAGCTCCAGCCTTTTTAGCTGGACAAGTCTATGCTGAAGAAAATACTAGTTCTTCAGAAGCTACAGAAGTTGTGAGCACTACAGAAGCACCAGTAGTGGCAGCGACTCCTGAGGTTGTTACAAGTCCGGCAACGCCAGTTGAAGAGGCTGCACCTCAAAAAGAAGAAGCAGATACTGTTATCTTGCATACCAATGACGTGCATGGTCGTATCGTAGAAGAAAAAAAGGAGTAATCGGAGATGCCAAACTCGCAACGGTTATTGAGAAGGAGCGAGAAAAGAGCGATCAAACGACTCTAGTAGTAGATGCAGGCGATGCCTTCCAAGGTCTGCCAATTTCAAACTCTACAAAGGGTGAAGCACGTGCCAAAATCTTAAACGAGATGGGCTATGATGCTATGGCTGTAGGAAATCATGAGTTTGACTTTGGACTTGATGAAGTTAAAAAATACAAAGAAATTTTGAACTTCCCATTGCTCAGCTCAAACACTTATGTGAATGGGTGCTCGTTTATTTGAAGCAGCAACAATTGTTGATAAGAACAAGGATGTTGAAGGTGATGAATTTGTCGTCATCGGTGTGACAACGCCTGAAACAGCTACCAAGACCCACCCTAAAAATGTTAAAGGCGTAACCTTTACAGAACCTATTGCAGAGGTTAATAAGGTTATCGAAGAAATTCAAGCTAAAGCCTTGGCAGAAGGCAAAGACTACAAACACTATGTTGTTCTCGCTCACTTGGGAGTTGATACAACAACACCAGTAGAATGGCGTGGTTCAACACTTGCAGAAGCACTTTCAAAAAATCCTCTTTTGAAAGGTAAGCGTGTTACAGTGATTGACGGTCACTCTCATACAGTAGAATCGACTACTTATGGAGACAATGTAACCTACAACCAGACAGGAAGCTATCTCCATAACGTTGGTAAAATCACTTACAAATCTCGCCAATTATTAGGGAAATCCTTCACTCATTGCAGCTGCAGATGCTAAGAAATTGGAAGCTAATCCAAAAATTGAAAAACTTGTCAAGGATATCAAACAAAAGTATGACGCTGAAAATGCTATAGAAGTTGTTTCAAATAGTCCAGTTGAATTGAACGGTGACCGTGAAAATGTCCGTGTCCGTGAAACCAACCTTGGAAATGTTGTCGCAGATTCTCTCTATCAGTACGGTCAAACAGGCTTTAGTCATCCAACAGATATCGCTGTGACCAAATGGTGGTGGCTTGCGTGAAACGATTGCCAAAGATAAACCAATTACAAAAAGGAAATGTCATTGCGGTTCTACCATTTGGGAACACAATTTCACAAATTCAAGTAACTGGTCAGCAAGTTTTTGACATGTTTGAAAAAAATCACTCGGATCTATTTTGCAGGTTGATAAGGCAGGAAAAACTGTCTTGGATGAAAATGGTCAACCATTGCTAGAACCAAGTGGTGGATTCTTACAGATTTCAGGAGCCAAGGTCTATTACGATACAAACTTAACTGCAGGCAAACGTGTCTTGGCTATTCAAGTTAAGAATCGTGCGACTGGTCTTTATGAAAAACTAGATTTGGAAAAAGTTTACTACCTAGCAACCAATGACTTCCTTGCAGCAGGTGGTGATGGTTATACCATGCTTGGTGGTGCCAGAGAAGAAGGCCCTTCAATGGATGCTGCCTTTGAAGATTACCTTAAAACAGCTGATTTGACTCAGTATGAAAAGGTAAATCCAAATTCACGCACGATTTCTGTGGATTCAAAAAAACATTTAAACTGCCAGAAGATCAAGGTAAAGAGCAAAGATCCAGCTAAACCAGGAAAAAGATTCAGCAACAGATCCAGCTAAACCAGAAAAAGATCCAGCAATAACTCCCTACTCAACCAGGAAAAAAACTCAGGGAACAACTCCGGCTAATTCAGGAAATGATGCAACTAAGCCAGGAAAAAAACTCAAGAGACAACTCCAGCTAAAACTGAGCAAAGGATTCAGCAACAAAAACAACTCCATCAGGGAAAAAAATCAGGGAACAACTCCTGCTCAAACATCTACTGTAAAAAGTTGATTATAAGGTTGCAGATAAATTTGTCAACAAGACAGTCGTATCAGAAAAAAATTACTTCCAAATACAGGTAGTGAACAATCTATTTTCATGATGCTATTGGGTATGATTCTTGGAGCGACAGCCCTCTGGACTAGTCGTAAACAAGAAAAAAATATTCTACAAGATGAAAACATCTCAGGTGTTTTCATCTTTTTTTCTTGACTCCTTGCTTGGATGTGATATACTTAACTAGTAAAGGAATGGTGTGATACTCAATAAAAATCAAAGAGCAAACTAGGAAGCGAGACGCAGGCTGTACTTGAGTACGCCAAGACGAAGCTGACGTGGTTTGAATTTGATTTTTGAAGAGTATGAAAACCTTGTATTTATAGAAATTCCGTTCTGAGAAAGGAGCAAATCATGAGACAGTTAGCAAAAGATATCGATCAATTTTTAAACGAGATTATTTTAAAAGCTGAAAATCAGCATGAAATTTTGATTGGTCATTGCACGAGTGATGTGGCCTTGACCAATACCCAGGAGCATATTCTCATGCTTTTATCAGAGGAGTCGCTAACCAACTCTGAGTTGGCGCGTCGTCTCAATGTCAGTCAAGCTGCCGTTACCAAAGGCTATCAAATCCCTTGGTCAAGGAGGGATGTTAGAGACATCTAAGGATCCCAAGGATGCGCGCGTTATCTTCTATCAATTGACAGACTTGGCACGACCAATTGCTGAGGAACACCACCATCATCATGAGCATACCCTCTCGACTTATGAGCAGGTTGCCACTCAGTTCACACCAAACGAACAAAAAAAATTATCCAGCGGTTTTTTTAACTGCTTTTAGTAGGAGAAATCAAGTAATGAGATACATCACAGTAGAGGATTTGTCCTTCTATTATGACAAGGAACCTGTGCTTGAGCATATCAATTACAGTGTTGATAGTGGGGAATTTGTCACACTGACTGGAGAAAATGGAGCGGCAAAGACTACTCTTATCAAGGCTAGTCTAGGTATTTTACAACCGAGAATTGGGAAAGTAACCATCTCAAAGACAAATATTCATGGGAAAAAATTAAGAATTGCCTATCTTCCTCAGCAGATCGCCAGTTTTAATGCAGGTTTTCCAAGTACTGTTTATGAGTTTGTCAAATCAGGTCGCTACCCAAGAAAGGGCTGGTTCCGTCGTTTGAATGCCCACGATGAAGAACACATCAAGGCTAGTTTAAACTCAGTTGGTATGTGGGAACATCGGGATAAACGCATTGGTTCTCTCTCTGGTGGGCAAAAGCAAAGAGCGGTCATTGCACGTATGTTTGCTTCAGATCCAGATATCTTTATCTTGGATGAGCCGACAACAGGGATGGATGCAGGTACCAAGAATGAATTTTATGAGCTCATGCACCATAGTGCCCACCATCATGGCAAGGCTGTTTTGATGATTACTCACGATCCTGAAGAAGTTAAGGATTACGCAGATCGTAATATCCACCTTGTTCGTGACCAAGATTCGCCATGGCGTTGTTTCAATGTCCATGAAAATGATCAGGAGGTGGACCATGCTTAATCTATTTTCTTATGATTTTATGCAGCGAGCCTTTTTAGCGGTTATTGCCATGAGTCTCTTTTCACCAGTTCTGGGGACCTTCCTCATCTTGCGTCGTCAGAGTCTTATGAGTGATACACTGAGTCACGTCTCGCTTTCAGGGTGTTGCCTTTTGGCTTGGTTTTTGAGGGATTTCTCCGACCATCTCAACCATTGTGATTGTCTTTGATTGCGGCGGTTTTCCTTGAATATCTACGCACGGTTTATAAAAAGCTTTTATGGAGATTGGGACAGCCATTCTCATGTCTACAGGACTTGCAGTTTCACTTATTGTTATGAGTAAGGGTAAGAGCTCTAGTTCGATGAGTCTGGACCAATACCTGTTTGGTTCTATCGTGACCATTAGTCAAGAGCAGGTCATTGGGCTCTTTGTCATTGCAGCGGTTGTTTTAATCCTGACCTTCCTTTTTTTAAGACCCATGTACATCTTAACTTTTGACGAGGATACAGCTTTTGTAGATGGTCTTCCAGTACGTACCATGTCTATCCTCTTTAACATGGTGACGGGTGTGGCTATTGCTCTCATGATCCCAGCTGCAGGGGCACTTTTGGTATCGACTATCATGGTCTTGCCAGCTAGTATTGCTTTGCGTTTAGGGAAGAACTTTAGTTCGGTGATGATTCTTGCTAGCGCTATTGGATTTCTGGGCATGGTTGCGGGACTCTATATTTCCTATTATGCAGAGACACCACCGAGTGCAAGTATCACCCTTATCTTTGTAGTTGTCTTCTTGTTAGTCAGCTTACTCAAACGTTTTATCAAATAGGAGAAAAAAATGAAAAAACTAGGCCTACTTTTTGCAAGTCTTGTGACGGTATTCTTAGTGGCTTGTTCCAATCAAAAACAGGCAGACGGGAAATTAAACATCGTTACAACTTTCTACCCTGTCTACGAATTTACCAAGCAAGTAGCAGGCGATACAGCCAATGTCGAGCTCTTGATTGGAGCAGGGACAGAACCACATGATTATGAACCATCTCCTAAGGCAGTCGCTAAAATCCAAGACGCCGACGCCTTTGTGTATGAGAACGAAAACATGGAAACTTGGGTTCCCAAATTGTTAGATTCCCTAGATGCGAAAAAAGTAAAAACAATCAAGGCGACTGGAGATATGTTGCTTCTTCCAGGAAGTGAAGAAGAGGAGGACCATGACCATGGTGAAGAAGGTCATCATCACGAGTATGATCCTCACGTCTGGTTGTCTCCTGCGCGTGCCATTAAGCTTGTAGAGCACATCCGTGACAGTTTATCAGCTGACTATCCTGATAAAAAAGCAACCTTTGAGCAAAATGCAGCTGCCTATATCGAGAAATTGCAAGCTCTGGACAAGGCCTATACTGAAGGACTTTCTAGTGCAAAACAAAAGAGTTTTGTGACTCAGCACGCTGCCTTTCGTTATCTTGCCTTGGACTACGGACTCAATCAAGTCTCTATCTCAGGACTTTCACCCAGATGCGGAACCCTCAGCAAGCCGCTTGGCAGAATTGACCGAATATATCAAGAAGAACAAGATCTCTTATATCTACTTTGAAGAAAATGCCTCACAAGCTCTAGCTAATACTCTTTCAAAAGAAACAGGAGTTAAGTTAGACGTTCTGAAATCCTCTGGAAAGCTTGACCGAAGAGGATATGAAGGACGGCGAGAACTATATCTCTATCATGGAGAAAAATCTCAAGGCCCTCAAGCAAACAACTGACCAGGCAGGGGCAGAAATTGAGCCAGAAAAAGCCGAGGAAACTAAAACAGTTCAAAATGGTTACTTTGAGGATGCAGATGTTAAGGATCGCACCTTGAGTGACTATGCTGGTAACTGGCAGTCTGTTTATCCTTTCCTTGAAAATGGTACTCTAGATCAAGTCTTTGACTACAAGGCTAAATTGACTGGTAAAGATGACCAAGGATGAATACAAAGCCTACTATCAAAAAGGCTATCAAACCGATGTATCTAAGATTAATATCACGGATAATACTATGGAATTCATCCAAGGTGACCAAAGTAAGAAATATACTTACAAGTATGTCGGCAAGAAAATCTTGACTTATAAGAAAGGCAATCGAGGAGTTCGTTATCTCTTTGAAGCGACAGATGCGGACGCTGGACAATTTAAGTATGTTCAGTTTAGCGACCACAATATCGCTCCCAGTCAAGGCAGAACATTTCCATATCTTCTTTGGAGGCACTAGCCAAGAAGCCCTCTTTGAAGAGATGGATAACTGGCCAACCTACTATCCAGATGGCTTATCTGGTCAAGAAATTGCCCAAGAAATGTTGGCTCATTAAGATACGAATCACATGATAAAAGCGGACAGGAAAGTTTTCTGGTTATCAGAATCCTCTCTTGTCCGCTTTTTTTGAGTTTTGTCAGTTAAAGAGCTATTGTCACTTCTTTTATGTACTTATGGACTTTATTGAATACCAAGTTTTACTTTACTTTGTCAAAGCCTTGTAAAGCTTTTTCGCGTTCTTCTACTTGTCCCTTGGCATCTAGTTTGTTACCACCGTAAACTGCTGTTTCCCATGATCCATACATTGGATTTGGGAAGATGATGAATTTTTTTCACCAAATTCTTTTTGCAATTCTTCAAGTTGTTTGTCACGATCAGCTTCAGAAGTTTTAGAAAAATCTGCAAAGTCTACAAGGTTATCACCAAATAGTAACACAAGATTTGTTTTTTCTTGAACAGCTTGGCGACGACCTTCTTTAGATTTTACACCACTCTCTAGGAACATGAGATGGTCACGTCCCTGTACAGGGATACCTTCGTTTTCTAGATTTTTAATGGTAGCATCTACTTGGTCAACTGAGCGGTCAGAAATATAGTAGATTTGGACACCATTTTGATCGGCAAACTGAAGAAAATCTTTAGCACCTGGGACGGCTTTAGCTGCAGCTTTTTGGACCCAAACATCCCAATTTTCAGGTGTGAATGCTGTTCCATCTTTGACATTTTGAACTTGGTAAGGACTGTTGTCTAAGACTGTTTCATCCAAGTCCAAAACAATCGAATAAGGCTTGTCTGATTCTGTTTTCAGTAATTCCTTTAGACGATCTGTAGCAACATTATAGCCTTGTAGATACAAAGCTTTTGTTTCAGCTGCTTTTTGATACCAGAGAGTTGACATGGTATTTTCTCTAGACCGTAACTGGTCGTAAGTCATTGTAATCTGATTGTCAGATGAGTTATTAGCGGATGTTTGTGTTTCTGTGGATTTTGTAGCGCAGCTGGTCAATAAGATGACAGATGCAAGTGCAGAAACGACTGTAACAGTGGTTTTAGCTGATTTTCATAAAATGTCTCCTGTCTATTAATTTCAATAACAGTATAGCATGAGGAAATAGTTAAGGCAAGCGTTTTCCTAAATATGGACTTGGTTTTTCAAAGAAAGATGCTGATAATTAACGGATTTAAGGAAGAGAAAAATCTTTAAAAGACCTTGAAAAATCTAGCTAAATCAGGGTATAATATAGTAATATAAATAATCATTTGTCGTAGGTTTTTGTCTGAAATATTGTCCGGACAAGGCTCACAGCAGTTAAATCTCCTGAAAAAGTCGGATTTAGCTGCTCTTTTTGTGCTTTTTTTCAGGTTTTTTTCGATCTTTGTAACAAAGATTTAAAGATTCTGAAAAATTAGTCAAGGGGATAAGTTGATAGGGTTTTTAGAACCATCTAACGATAATTACTAGCTTAGATCACTAAGCTTGGAACTTTATTTACAAAAGGAGAATCATCTTGGCAGGACATGACGTTCAATACGGGAAACATCGTACCCGTCGTAGTTTTTCAAGAATCAAAGAAGTTCTTGACTTACCAAATTTGATTGAAATTCAAACTGATTCATTCAAAGATTTCCTAGACCATGGTCTGAAGGAAGTGTTTGAAGATGTATTGCCAATTTCAAACTTCACAGACACAATGGAGTTGGAATTTGTTGGCTACGAAATCAAAGAACCTAAATATACGCTTGAAGAAGCTCGTATCCATGATGCCAGCTACTCAGCACCTATCTTTGTAACCTTCCGCTTGATTAACAAAGAAACTGGCGAAATTAAAACCCAGGAAGTATTCTTTGGTGATTTCCCAATCATGACTGAGATGGGGACTTTCATCATCAACGGTGGTGAACGAATCATCGTATCACAGTTGGTGCGTTCTCCAGGTGTTTACTTTAATGACAAGGTAGACAAAAATGGTAAAGTGGGCTACGGTTCAACTGTTATCCCTAACCGTGGAGCTTGGTTGGAACTTGAAAGCGACTCAAAAGATATCGCCTACACTCGTATCGACCGTACTCGTAAAGATTCCATTTACGACCTTGGTTCGTGCGCTTGGTTTCTCAGGCGATGATGAAATCTTTGATATCTTTGGTGACAGCGAATTGGTTCGCAACACTGTTGAAAAAGATATCCATAAGAACCCAATGGACTCTCGTACAGACGAAGCTTTGAAAGAAATTTACGAACGCCTTCGTCCAGGTGAGCCTAAGACTGCTGAAAGCTCACGTAGCTTGCTTGTAGCTCGTTTCTTTGACCCACGTCGTTATGACTTGGCTGCAGTTGGTCGTTACAAGATCAATAAAAAACTCAATGTTAAAACACGTTTGCTCAACCAAACCATTGCTGAACCATTGGTAGACCCTGAAACTGGAGAAATCTTGGTAGAAGCTGGTACAATCATGACTCGTAGTGTGATTGAAAGCATTGAAAGCCATTTGGATGGCGACTTGAACAAGATTGTCTACATTCCAAATGATGCTGCTGTAGTGACAGAGCCAGTTGTTCTTCAAAAATTCAAGGTTGTTGCACCAACTGATCCAGACCGTGTTGTAACTATCATCGGTAATGCAAATCCAGATGACAAGGTTCGTATCGATCACTCCCTGCAGATATCCTTGCTGAAATGAGCTACTTCCTTAATTTGGCTGAAGGCATCGGTCGTATCGATGATATCGACCACCTCGGGAACCGTCGTATCCGTGCTGTTGGTGAATTGCTTGCCAACCAAGTGCGTCTTGGACTTTCACGTATGGAACGTAACGTTCGTGAACGTATGTCTGTTCAAGATAACGAAGTACTAACACCACAACAAATTATCAATATCCGTCCAGTAACTGCAGCAATCAAAGAATTCTTTGGTTCTTCTCAATTGTCACAGTTCATGGACCAACACAACCCGCTTTCTGAGTTGTCACACAAACGTCGTTTGTCTGCCTTAGGGACCTGGTGGTTTGACACGTGACCGCGCTGGATATGAAGTGCGTGACGTGCACTACACTCACTATGGTCGTATGTGTCCAATCGAGACACCTGAAGGGACCAAACATCGGTTTGATCAACAACTTGTCTTCATACGGACACTTCAACAAGTATGGTTTCATTCAAACACCATACCGTAAGGTTGACCGTGAAACTGGAAAAGTAACTAACGAAATCGTTTGGTTGACAGCCGATGAAGAAGATGAGTACACAGTAGCACAGGCTAACTCTAAATTGAACGCAGATGGCACTTTTGCTGAAAAAGTTGTCATGGGACGTCACCAAGGGGTTAACCAAGAATATCCAGCGTCAAGTGTTGATTACATGGACGTTTCTCCAAAACAGGTAGTTGCCGTTGCGACAGCATGTATTCCTTTCTTGGAAAAACGATGACTCCAACCGTGCCCTCATGGGTGCCAACATGCAACGTCAGGCTGTGCCGTTGATTGATCCTAAGGCACCTTTCGTTGGTACTGGTATGGAATACCAAGCAGCCCATGACTCAGGAGCTGCGGTTATTGCACAACATGGTGGTAAAGGTTACCTATGCAGATGCTGACAAGGTAGAAGTTCGTCGTGAAGATGGTTCATTGGATGTTTACCACATCCAAAAAAATTCCGTCGTTCAAACTCAGGTACTGCTTACAACCAACGTACGCTTGTTAAAAGTTGGCGATGTCGTTGAAAAAGGCGACTTTATCGCTGATGGACCTTCTATGGAAAATGGAGAAATGGCGCTTGGACAAAACCCAATCGTTGCCTACATGACATGGGAAGGTTACAACTTCGAGGATGCCGTTATCATGAGCGAACGCTTGGTGAAAGACGATGTCTATACATCTGTCCACCTCGAAGAATACGAATCAGAAACACGCGATACAAAGCTTGGGCCTGAAGAAATCACTCGTGAAATTCCAAACGTTGGTGAAGATGCCCTTAAAGACCTTGACGAAATGGGTATTATCCGTATCGGTGCTGAGGTTAAAGAAGGGGATATCCTTGTAGGTAAAGTAACACCTAAGGGTGAAAAAGACCTTTCAGCTGAAGAACGTCTCTTGCACGCTATCTTCGGAGACAAATCTCGTGAAGTTCGTGATACTTCCTTCGTGTACCACACGGTGCCGATGGTGTCGTTCGTGATGTTAAGATCTTTACACGTGCAAATGGTGATGAATTGCAATCAGGTGTTAACATGCTGGTTCGCGTCTACATCGCTCAAAAAAACGTAAGATCAAGGTCGGAGATAAGATGGCCGGACGTCACGGAAACAAAGGGGTTGTCTCTCGTATCGTTCCTGTAGAAGACATGCCTTACCTTCCAGATGGAACTCCAGTCGATATCATGTTGAACCCACTTGGGGTGCCATCACGTATGAATATCGGTCAGGTTATGGAGCTTCACCTTGGTATGGCAGCTCGTACTCTTGGTATCCACATCGCAACACCAGTCTTTGACGGAGCAAGTTCTGAAGATCTTTGGTCAACTGTTAAAGAAGCAGGTATGGATAGCGATGCCAAGACAATCCTTTACGATGGACGTACTGGTGAACCATTTGATAACCGTGTGTCAGTTGGTGTCATGTACATGATCAAACTCCACCACATGGTTGATGATAAATTGCACGCTCGTTCAGTCGGACCATACTCAACCGTTACCCAACAACCACTCGGAGGTAAAGCTCAGTTTGGTGGACAACGTTTCGGTGAGATGGAGGTTTGGGCGCTTGAAGCCTATGGTGCATCAAATGTCCTTCAAGAAATCTTGACTTACAAGTCTGACGATATCAACGGACGTTTGAAAGCTTATGAAGCTATTACAAAAGGAAAACCAATTCCAAAACCAGGTGTTCCAGAATCCTTCCGAGTTCTTGTGAAAGAATTGCAATCTCTTGGTCTTGACATGCGTGTCCTTGACGAAGATGATCAAGAAGTGGAACTTCGTGATCTTGATGAAGGAATGGACGAAGATGTCATCCACGTAGATGACCTTGAAAAAGCTCATGAAAGAGCAGCTCAAGAGGCTAAAAGCAGCCTTTTGAAGCTGAAGAAGGGGAAATGCAAAAAGCGGAAGCAACAGAAGAAGCTGCTGAACAAGAATAAGCAGTTCACTTAGAATAGAAAGGGAAGAAATAGTGGTTGATGTAAATCGTTTTAAAAGTATGCAAATCACCCTAGCTTCTCCAAGCAAAGTCCGTTCATGGTCTTATGGAGAAGTCAAAAAACCTGAAACAATCAATTACCGTACCTTGAAACCAGAACGTGAAGGACTCTTTGACGAAGTCATCTTTGGTCCCTACAAAAGACTGGGAATGTGCTTGTGGTAAAGTACAAACGCATTCGTTACAGAGGGATTGTTTGTGACCGTTGTGGTGTTGAAGTAACGCGTACAAAAGTTCGTCGTGAGCGTATGGGGACACATCGAGTTGAAAAGCTCCTGTATCTCATATCTGGTACTTTCAAAGGGGATTCCAAGCCGTATGGGCTTGACCCTTGATATGAGTCCCTCGTGCCCTCGAGGAAGTTATCTACTTTGCTGCTTACGTGGTGATTGATCCAAAAGGATACACCACTTGAGCACAAGTCTATCATGACAGAGCGCGAATACCGTGAGCGCTTGCGTGAGTATGGTTATGGATCATTCGTTGCCAAAATGGGTGCCGAAGCTATCCAAGACCTCTTGAAACAAGTAGATCTTGAAAAAGAAATTGCTGAACTCAAAGAAGAGTTGAAAACAGCTACTGGACAAAAACGTGTCAAAGCCATCCGTCGTTTGGATGTTTTTGGATGCCTTTTACAAGTCTGGAAACAAACCTGAATGGATGATTCTCAACATCCTTCCAGTTATTCCACCAGATCTTCGTCCAATGTTGCAGTTGGATGGTGGCCGTTTTGCCTCATCTGACTTGAACGACCTTTACCGTCGTGTTATCAACCGTAACAACCGTTTGGCTCGTTTGCTTGAGTTGAATGCACCAGGTATCATCGTTCAAAATGAGAAGCGTATGCTTCAAGAAGCGGTTGACGCTTTGATTGACAATGGTCGTCGTGGTCGTCCAATCACAGGACCAGGTAGCCGTCCACTTAAATCATTGAGCCACATGCTCAAAGGTAAACAAGGACGCTTCCGTCAAAACTTGCTCGGTAAACGTGTTGACTTCTCAGGACGTTCCGTTATCGCCGTTGGTCCAACTCTTAAGATGTACCAATGTGGTGTGCCACGTGAAATGGCTATCGAGCTCTTTAAACCATTCGTCATGCGTGAAATCGTTGCGCGCGATATCGTGCAAAACGTTAAAGCGGCTAAACGCTTGGTAGAACGTGGAGATGAGCGTATCTGGGATATCCTCGAAGAAGTGATCAAAGAACACCCAGTACTTTTGAACCGCGCACCTACCCTTCACCGTTTGGGTATCCAAGCCTTTGAACCTGTCTTGATTGACGGTAAAGCCCTTCGCTTGCACCCACTTGTCTGTGAAGCCTACAATGCCGACTTTGACGGGGACCAAATGGCCATCCACGTACCGCTTTCAGAAGAAGCCCAAGCAGAAGCTCGTATCTTGATGCTTGCTGCTGAGCATATCTTGAACCCGAAAGATGGTAAACCAGTTGTTACTCCATCTCAGGACATGGTTTTGGGTAACTACTACTTGACCATGGAAGAAGCTGGTCGTGAAGGTGAAGGAATGGTCTTCAAAGACCGTGACGAAGCTGTTATGGCTTACCGTAATGGTTATGTTCACCTCCACTCACGTGTTGGTATCGCAACAGACAGCCTCAACAAACCATGGACAGAAGAGCAAAAACACAAAATCTTGCTTACAACTGTTGGTAAAATCCTCTTCAACGATATCATGCCAGAAGGGTCTACCATACTTGCAAGAACCAAACAATGCCAACTTGACAGAAGGTGTTCCAGCTAAATACTTCTTGCCACTAGGTGGAGATATCAAGGAAGCTATCAGCAAACTTGAACTCAACCCTCCATTCAAGAAGAAAAACCTTGGAAATATCATCGCTGAAATCTTCAAACGTTTCCGTACGACAGAAACTTCTGCCCTACTTGACCGTATGAAGAACCTCGGTTACCACCACTCAACTCTTGCAGGATTTGACAGTGGGTATTGCCGATATCCCAGTCGTTGAAGACAAGGCTGAAATCATCGAAGAATCACACAAACGTGTAGAACAAATCACAAAACAATTCCGTCGTGGTATGATCACAGACGACGAGCGCTACAATGCTGTTACAGCTGAATGGCGTGCTGCCCGTGAAAAACTGGAGAAACGTTTGGTTGCCAACCAAGATCCTAAGAACCCAATCGTTATGATGATGGACTCTGGAGCCCGTGGTAACATCTCAAACTTCTCACAGCTTGCCGGTATGCGTGGTCTGATGGCTGCTCCGAACGGACGTATCATGGAATTGCCAATCCTTTCAAACTTCCGCGAAGGTTTGTCAGTACTCGAAATGTTCTTCTCAACTCACGGTGCCCGTAAAGGTATGACCGATACGGCCCTTAAGACAGCCGACTCAGGTTACTTGACTCGTCGTTTGGTTGACGTTGCCCAAGACGTTATCATCCGTGAGGACGACTGTGGAACTGACCGTGGTCTCTTGATCCGTTCTATCACTGAAGGTAAAGAGATGATTGAGTCTCTCGAAGAACGTCTCAATGGTCGTTACACTAAGAAAACTGTTAAACATCCCAGAAACTGGTGCAGTTATCATTGGTCCAAATGAATTGATTACAGAAGACAAGGCCCGTGAAATCGTCAATGCTGGTGTTGAAGAAGTGACTATCCGCTCTGTATTTACATGTAACACTCGTCATGGTGTCTGCCGTCACTGTTATGGTATCAACTTGGCGACTGGTGATGCGGTTGAAGTTGGTGAAGCAGTTGGTACAATCGCTGCCCAATCTATCGGGGAACCTGGTACACAGCTTACAATGCGTACCTTCCACACGGGTGGGGTTGCCTCAAATACCGATATCACTCAGGGTCTTCCTCGTGTCCAAGAAATCTTTGAAGCCCGCAATCCTAAAGGGGAAGCGGTTATCACAGAGGTCAAAGGACAAGTTACAGCTATCGAAGAAGATGCTTCAACTCGTACCAAGAAAGTCTTTGTTAAGGGTGAAACTGGCGAAGGTGAATACGTGGTACCATTTACAGCCCGTATGCGTGTCGAAGTTGGAGATCAAGTCTCTCGTGGTGCAGCATTGACAGAAGGTTCTATCCAACCAAAACGTCTCCTTGCTGTACGTGATGTCTTGTCAGTTGAAACTTACCTTCTCGGTGAAGTACAAAAAGTTTACCGTAGCCAAGGGGTAGAAATCGGTGACAAACACATCGAGGTAATGGTTCGTCAAATGATCCGTAAAGTTCGTGTCATGGATCCAGGTGACACAGATCTTCTCATGGGTACTCTCATGGACATCAACGACTTTACAGATGCTAACAAGGATGTTCTTATCGCAGGTGGAGTTCCAGCGACAGGTCGCCCAGTCCTTATGGGAATCACCAAAGCCTCACTTGAAACAAATAGTTTCTTGTCAGCGGCTTCCTTCCAGGAAACAACTCGTGTCCTTACAGATGCAGCTATCCGTGGTAAGAAAGACCATCTCCTTGGTCTCAAGGAAAATGTTATCATCGGTAAGATCATCCCAGCTGGTACTGGTATGGCTCGCTACCGTAACCTTGAACCACTAGCAGTCAACGAAGAATCTCTCCTTGCAGATTCACAAGAGAAGAGCAAGTGGATGTCCCAAGTCGAGACTGTTGAAACAAGTGAATAAATCTGATTTAGTCTAAAAAGAGGGCTTCCCTCTTTTGGTATGTATAGGCATGAAAAAGTTATATGCATATTTTTCTGAAAAATAGTAATAAATTGAAATTAAAGTTAATTAATTTTTCATGTTTCAAAAATGATGAGCATAATGCTTTGGTTTTAAGTATAATAGTGCTAAAATAAGACGTTGCATGTTTAGGGTTTTTGAAAAACAATGCATAAAATATAACAATATATACACTCCTAAAGGGTATTGGAGGTAAAATCATGAAAAATGATCTGTTTAACGACCGAATTAGTCGATTTTCGATTCGTAAAGCTTCATGTAGGAGTTTGCTCGGTCTTACTCGGAACGTTAGTAATGCTTGGAACAGCTACAGGTGTCGGAGCTGATGAAGTAACTGAAGAAAAACAAGCTGATGGAGTTGCAGCTACAACAGATGTTGACAAAGCAGAAGCTCCTCTAACTACAGAAGCAAAAGACCTGCTAAAGAAGTAACTTATCAAGCAGAAGCAGCACCTGCAGTTTCTACTGAAGTAAAACCTGAGCTTAAATAGCGAAAAATTGGCAGCTTACGTTGCTGAAATTGAAGCAAACTTGGCAAATGGTAAATACAGCAACAAGACAGACGAGAGTGTTGAAATTCTTAAAGTAGCTCTTGCTAATGCTCAAAAATGCACTTACTTCTGCTACAAGTCAAGCTGAGTTGGATGCAGCTTATCAATCACTTGTAACAACTGTCAATGCTAAACTTAAAAACAAAGAAAAAGTTGTAGCTGAAGAAAAAGTAGCAACTACTGATAAAGACAGAAGCAACAACTGGAAAACCTGCAGAAAACACAAAACCAGCTGAAGGTACAAACTCAATTGCGAAATACAGGTAAAAACGACCCTCGTAATGGTAAAGAGATTGACAAAAATACAGCCTTCCGTGCAGATACTGCAACAGCTACTGGAATTGGTGCAGACGTTGAAGATGCAACTTCAACTCCAAAAGTTGAAAACCCGGCTTTTACAACAGATCTTGATGCCAAATCTATGACTAGCCAGATTACTTGGTTGGACTTTGAGATGTAGCTCAACTGGACAGGAGCAAAAACAATCAGTCGTTCTAAAAATGACCATTTCTGATAAAGATTTGAAGAAAGAAAACTAGCTCTTCAAGTTGGCGCTACCTATACCAAGGAAATCATGCCTGGCTATGTAGTCACTGTAAAAAGTCAAATCTTTGAAACCATTCCAAGCGACTGAAATCTATAAAAACGGATGGAAGATCAAGGGCTACAGAAGCTGAAAAAGCAACCTATGATCCAAATGC
>BNJU01001084.1_pt1 | contig 75063 bp, 77 predicted proteins | sample 8539281 | NCBI WGS metagenome assembly BNJU01 (sample SAMD00202456, study PRJDB9452) | human saliva metagenome | isolation source: human saliva | place: Japan
GTCTTCGGCATCGGCGGCGTCGGTTCCTATGCGGCGGAAGGCTGGCGCGCGCCGGCGTGGGGCATCTTGTGCTGATCGATAGCGATACGGTCTGCCTGACGAACGTCAACCGCCAGATCCACGCGACAACGGCGACGGTCGGCAGAGCAAAGACGCTCGTGATGAAGGAGCGCATACGGGCGATCAACCCTGCGTGCGAGGTGACGCAGATCGACGATTTCTTCCTGCCGGAAAGGGAAGAAACATTTTTTTCGCCTGCCCTATGACTATGTGATCGACGCCATCGACACCATCACGGGAAAGATCGGACTGGTGCTCGCCCTGTCAAAAGCGCGGGATTCCGATCATCGCTTCGATGGGGGCAGGCAACAAAGCTTGACCCGACGAAATTTGAAGTCGCCGACATCTTTTAAGACCAGCGTCGACCCGATCGCGCGCATCATGCGAAAGAAGCTCAAAGAACTGCGCGTGCCAAATCTGAAGGTCGTCTACTCAAAGGAAAAGCCGCAGAAAATCGCGCAGAGCGGCTGCGGCAAAAACTGCATCTGTCCGCCGGGCAGCGCCAGAATCTGTGACCATCGGCGCGCCGTGCCCGGAAGTATTTCCCTTTGTGCCGTCTGTCGTCGGGCTGATCCTCGCTGGCGAAGTCGTCCGCGCGATCGCAGGCGTCAGAGATTAAAACAATAAGAAATAATTCGCAGGAAAATCGAAAAAAATCTCTTGCTATTTACATAAAAAAAAGCTATACTGAAATTCGTAAAAGTTAATAATATATTTAAGGGGATTTTTTTATGGCTTTTTGAGGACAAGACTCTCACATGTAAGGATTGCGGCAAGGAATTTGTTTTCACCGCAGGTGAACAGGAATTCTACGCAGAGAAGGGCTTTGAAAACGAGCCGCAGCGCTGCCGCGATTGCCGCGACAAGCGCCGTCGTGGCCGCGAGGGTGGCGAACGCCAGATGTTCAAGGTCATCTGTGCCGATTGCGGCAAAGAGACAGAAGTCCCGTTCCAGCCGAAGGATGACCGTCCGGTCTACTGCCGCGAGTGCTTCAGCAAGCATCGCTCGTCTTCCTTCTGAAACAGAACATGCCTGAAAAAGGCGATTGTGTCATTGAAGGGCTTGGGCTTCCAGGCCCTTTCGCTATAGGGAGCTTACAGAATTGAAGAAAATCAAAAAGATTCTAGCGGCTGTACTGCTTTCGGCACTGGCGATCTTCGCGGTGGTCGGCTGCGGCAGCCAGCAGACAGACAGCGGCAAGAAGGTACTGAAGGTCGGCTCGGCGATCGACTTCGCGCCGTTTGAATTCCAAGACGAGGGCGAAACGGCCTACCAGGGCTTTTGATATGGATCTCATCCGCGCGATTGCCGATGAGATGGGCTATGAGGCGGACATTCAGAACCTCTCCTTTGACGGACTGATTCCTGCCATCCAGAACAAGACGGTCGACGTCGCGATCTCGGGTATGACGATCAACGACGAGCGCAAGGAAAACGTTCTCTTCTCGAACCCCTACTATGAATCGGGGCTGACGATGGTCGTCCGTGAGAATGAGACGGGCATTCAAAAGTTCCAGGACCTCAAGGGGCATAAGGTCGCCGTCCAGATCGGAACGACGAGCGCGGCAGAGGTCAAGAAGATCGAGGGCGTCGAAGTCCGCGAGTTCAATACGCCGGCAGACTGCTTCATGGAGCTCAAGGCGGGCGGCGTCGATGCCGTCGTCAATGACCGTCCCGTCAACGACTACTACCTCCACCAGAGCGGTACGACGGGGGTCAAGGCACTTGCCGAGCGCCTGACAAGCGAGGACTACGGCATCGCCATGGCGAAGGGCTCCGAGGACATGCAGAAGAAGATCAACGATGCGCTGCAGAAGCTCAAGGAGAACGGCGAGTACGACAAGATCTATCAGAAGTGGTTCGGCGAAAAGCAGTAACGTGCTTTACGCCGACAGCAGATAGAGATATAGAAAGAGTGCACGTTCATCGATGAAACACGCGATGAACGTGCGCTCTTTTTCGTTGACACGCTGTGGAAAACTTCCTATAATAGACGATGTCAAACGTTTATTTATTCTTTTGCAAGGGGTCTTTATGCATTTTAATTTGGATCTTGCGGTGAACTCCTTTCCGCTGCTCCTCATCGGCGCGGGCGTCACGATACAGATCACCGCGCTCTCGGTTGCGGTTGGCATCATCATCGGTCTTTTCGCAGGCATCGCGCGCATTTCGCGCGTTCGAGCACTGCGCGCCGTCGCTGCTGTCTACGTCGATTTCTTTCGCGGGACGCCGCTGCTCGTGCAGCTCTTTCTCGTCTACTTCGCGCTTCCCGCCATCTCAGGGCAGCGCATCGATCCCTTCGTCGCGGCAATCAGCGCCTGCGGCATCAACTCGGGTGCCTACGTCGCGGAGATTTTCCGCGCGGGCATCCAGTCCATCGACAAGGGACAGATGGAGGCGGGGCGCTCGCTCGGCATGACCTGGGTGCAGACCATGCGCTACATCATCGTGCCGCAGGCCTTCCGCCGCGTCATTCCGCCGCTCGGCAACGAGTTTATCGCACTCCTGAAGGATTCGTCTCTCGTCTCCGTCATCGGCTTCGAGGAACTCACGCGCCGCGGTCAGCTGATCATTGCAAAGACCTATGGCTCGCTTGAGATCTGGATCTGCGTCGCGATCATCTACCTCGTCATGACACTTTCGATTTCCCGCTTTGTCGCTTATTTGGAAAAGAGGTGCTCGAATTGATCAACATTCAGGGACTTCAGAAATCCTATGGCGACAATCACGTCTTAAAGGGCATCGACCTCGACATTCGGGAAAAGGAGGTTGTTGTCATCATCGGGCCTTCGGGCTCCGGCAAGTCGACGCTGCTGCGCTGCATGAACTACCTCGAAGAACCGACGGCGGGCGCTATATGCGTCGACGGCATCCTCCTCGGCAGCGAGGGCAATATCAACAAGGTGCGTGAAGAAGTCGGCATGGTCTTTCAGCGCTTCAACCTCTTTCCGCATATGACCGTGTTGAAGAATATCATGCTTGCGCCGATGAAGGTCAAGGGAATGGCAAAAGCAGAGGCAGAGACCACGGCAAGAGAGCTCCTCGCCCGCGTCGGGCTTGCCGATAAGGCGGAGAGCTACCCCGAACAGCTATCCGGCGGCCAGCAGCAGCGCGTCGCCATCGCGCGGGCGCTCGCCATGCACCCAAAGGTCATGCTCTTTGACGAGCCGACGTCCGCGCTCGACCCCGAGATGGTCGGCGAAGTCTTGGACGTCATGCGCGCGCTCGCCAAAGAGGGCATGACGATGGTCGTCGTCACGCATGAGATGGGCTTTGCCCGGGAGGTCGGCGACCGCCTGCTCTTCGTCGACGACGGGCGCATCATCGAGGAGGGCAGGCCGAAGGACGTTTTCGAGCATCCGAAGGAAGAGCGCACGAAGAGCTTTCTCTCGAAGGTGCTTTGATGGAAAAACGGCTGTCGAACAAAGGCTTTCGACAGCCGTTTCGCTATAGAAAGGGCATATGATTGAACTAAGAGAACTGACAAAAGTCTTTCAGCATAAGGATAAGGCGGGGCGGCAGGCAGAAAAGACGGCGGTCGACCATCTGTCGCTTTCCGTAAAGCGCGGGGAAATCTTTGGGCTTTTAGGCCCCAATGGCGCGGGCAAGACGACGACCATCCGCATGATGACGATGCAGCTTCAGCCGACCGCGGGCGATATCCTCTATGACGGGCGCTCGACTGCGTGCGAGGCGCGCGCCATCAAATCCATGCTTGGCATCGTGCCGCAGCAGGTGAACTTTGACCAGGATTTGACCGTCTATGAAAACCTCGACCTTCATGCGCGGCTGCACCGCATGCCTGGAGCAGAGCGGCGCGCGCGCATCGAGGAACTTTTGGACAGCGTCGAGCTCAGCGAGGTCCGAAACGACGGCGTGCGCCGGCTCTCCGGCGGCATGAAGCGGCGGCTCTTAATCATCCGCGCGCTGATTCACCACCCCGCCATCCTCTTTCTCGACGAACCGACGGTCGCGCTTGACCCGCAGGTGCGCCGCCATATCTGGACGCTCGTCAAGGAGATGGCGGGGCGCGGGGTCACGGTCTTTTTGACGACGCATTACATCGAAGAGGCGGAGGCGCTCTGCGGCCGGGTCGCCATCTTGGGCAAGGGAAAGCTGCTCGACCTCGACACGCCCGCGAACCTCCGCGCCAAGACGAATCTGCCGAACCTCGAAGAGGTCTTTCTCCAGATGACGAAAAACGCGGCAGGCGATGACAGAAAAGGAGGAATCGGCGTTGCATCTAAAGGCAAATCTCTACGATGTCGCCACGATCTTTTGGCGCGACTGGGTCGTCCTGAAGCGGCGCATGACGAAGTTCATCCTATCGCGCATGGTTGCGCCGCTCCTGTACCTCGTCGCCTTCGGCTGGGGGCTGGGGCGCAGCGTTCAGATCGGCGGCGGCTCGTACCTCGACTTCATCGTGCCGGGCATCCTCGCGCTGAACTCGATGAACATCAGCTTTAACAGCATCACGCCGGTGCATGCCGAGCGCATTTACCACAAGAGCCTGGAGGAGTACATGAGCGCGCCGATCTGGCCGGATGCCTTCGTCATCGGTAAGCTTTTAGCGACGCTCCTGCGCGCGATGCTCTCCTCGCTGATTATCTGCGTGCTCGCCTATGCCTTCGGCGCGGCCTTTCGCATCTCGCTGCCGTTTCTCGCCGTGCTCGTCCTAAACGCCGTCATCTTTGCGGAGATCGGCTTTCTCGCGGCAATGAAGATTTCGACCTACGAGGAGATGGGGCAGGTCAACACCTACATTCTGCTGCCGATGTCCTTTCTCTGCGGCACCTTCTTTCAGACGGCGGCACTTCCCGCCGTCATCCGCCACATCATCGAACTTTTGCCGCTGACGCACACGAGCTATCTTCTGCGCGCGCTCTGCACGGGCGAACCCGCCTCCTGGCTTTCGGGGCTCGTGCTCGCCCTCTATGCGCTCATCGGTTACTTTCTCTGCATTCGCTCCTTCCGTGCGCTCTCCGACTGAGGGCATGCGGTAGAAAGGATCTATTTTGTTTCGAAACATTCTGCATCACAAAGCGGCCGGCTCAACAGACTGTGCGCGGCTCTGCTGTACAAAGCTCGAGGACTTCGCCGTCAGGGCAGGCAGCCTCACGATCTTTGAGCATGTGAATTTACACGTGCACTGCGGGCAGCTGACCGCGATCATCGGCCCAAACGGCGCGGGAAAGAGCACGCTCTTAAAGGCGATCCTCGGCGAAGTGCCGCATACCGGACGCCTTCGCTACGTCGATGCCAAGGGCGCGCACACCGGCCACCCCATCATCGGCTATGTGCCGCAGTATCTGCGCTTTGACGTATCCGCCCCGATGACCGTCCGGGACATCTTTCTCGCCTGCCTGACAAATCGCCCGGTTTGGCTGACCGCAGGGCGCAAGTACCGCGGGCAGATCCTCAAAAACCTCGAGCGCGTCCACGCGGCGCACCTCATGGACCGCCGCCTCGGCGTGCTCTCGGGCGGTGAGCTGCAGCGCGTCCTTCTCGCGCTCTCGCTCGACCCGATGCCCGACCTCCTGCTCCTCGATGAGCCGGTCTCAGGCGTCGATCAAAACGGACTGGAGCTTTTTTACGAGATCGTCGCAGATCTGCGCGCCAAGGAAGACATCGCCATCCTGCTGATTTCCCACGACCTCGACATGGTCGCGCGCCATGCCGATCAAGTCGTCCTGATGAACAAGGGCATCGTGACGAGCGGCACGCCGGAAGAGGTCTTTGCCGACCGCCGCACAAAAAAGCTGTTCGGCATGCTCGCGGGCGGCTCTGCAAAAAATGAGGAGGTGCGCTCTAATGGATACGATTTACACGCTGATGAACGCCCTGCTTCCCTTTGCCTGGGCGCAGGCGACCTTCATGAAACATGCCTTTCTCGCGATGCTCTTCGTGACGCCGCTCTTTGGCATCCTCAGCACGATGGTCGTCTCCAACCGCATGGCGTTTTTTTCTGACTCCCTCGGGCACGGCGCCTTTTCCGGCATCGCGGTCGGCGTCCTCTTCGGCAGTGCCTCGCCGCTGCTCTCGCTCATCGTCTTTTCCGCACTCTTTGCGCTTGTCATCACCTGGATTAAGAACAAGGGTGCGGCGTCAACCGACACGATCATCGGTGTCTTTTCCGCGACCGCGATCGCCATCGGTCTGATGCTCCTGAGCCGCGGCGGAAGCTTCAACCAGTATTCGACGTACCTCATCGGCGACATCCTCGCGATAAAGCCTGCAGACATCGCCGGGCTCGCCGTGCTCTTCCTCGTCGTCCTCGTGCTCTGGGGCGTGCTGTTTAACCGGCTGCTCGTGCTCTCGCTCAATGCGAGCTTTCGCGAAGAGCCGCGGCATCCGGGGGCTTGCCGTCGAAAGTGCCTTCGCGGTCATGCTCGCCGTCGTCGTCGCAATCAGCATCCAATGGGTCGGCATCCTCATCATCAATGCGCTGCTCGTGCTGCCCGCCGCTGCGGCGCGAAATGTGGCGGGCGGCGTCAAGAGCTACCATGCCATCTCCGTCTCGGTCGCTCTTTTTTCCGGCATCACCGGGCTGATTCTCGCCTACTACGCCAACATGGCGGCCCGGCGCGACCATCGTCGCCGTCGCGGCAGGGCTCTTCTTCCTGACGCTCGCCGTGCGGGGAGGCTCAGAAAATGACGATAAGCAATTTCTTTCTCGTCTTTGTCGGCGGCGGGGTTGGGGCGGCGGTGCGGTTTTTGGTGACGACGGCGGCGGCGCGCTGGGGGCGGCGTTTCCCCTCGGTACGCTCGCGGTCAACGCCATCGGCGGCTTTTTTTGATGGGGCTTGTCATGGGGGCTATTTTGCTCCTGACGGAAAAATACGGGCTCATCGCCGAGTCCCTGCGCCTGCTGCTCGCGGTCGGTTTTCTCGGCGGGCTCACGACCTTCTCCTCCTTCAGTTTCGAGACCCTGCTCCTCCTCAAGGGCGGCAGCTATCTTCTTGCATTCTGCAGCGTCGCCTTTCAGCTCCTCGCCGGGCTCCTGCTCGCCGCTCTTGGCATGGTGCTCGCCAAGGCTTTGCTGTCGTAGAGAACAGCTCTTTACCGAAAGAGCTTGTCATTTGATGTAAAATATGAGATAATATAATGAAACAAGTCATAGTTATCTTATAAGATAGCAGGGAGTGTGTGAATCAAAGGAGATGGTGCCGTTGCTTGGTCGATGGGGATGCTCTTACTTGCCATAGGCATGGCGATTATTTGCCGATAGTATTTTGTGAAGAAGCCAGATCTTGTTGGGTGTCTAGCGGCGTACCCGTGGGCGTGCTGCTATAGGACAGAGAATTGTCTTGTGGCTTTGAAATGATTTTTATTAAGGAGTGATTGATATGTCATCTAGGTTAATTATAGCACCAGTGCCAACGCCTTATGTTATACTACGAGGCTATAGTCCTAATATTAGAAGCTATCGGGATACTAATGTTACAGAAGTAGGCGGGCCTCCTTGGGATAACAATGATCTTCCAGATTATTCTGATGTTAATAATACTATTGATCCTACGTTTACTTGTACTCCGGGACATCATCATGGTACGCATCCCTGGGACTGGTGGAATTATCATTCTGCTAAATATTGGACAATAGCGACAAAAGGTCGTGCTAATTGGTATAGTTCTAGTTGGCATTTTTCAGGTGACCTTGGTAATTGGTATCTGTATAGAAATGGAACCTATAATATTAATGGCACTCCCGATACCGAGGCCATCGTAACAAATCGTGTAGGGATTTCTACGCTTACTTTTGCCAGTGCGGGTATTGTCAACGTTACTCCTACGGACACCGTCAATGTCGATGCAAGCGCTGGAAATGTGACGCTGGGAAATGATACAACATGGTATGGAACCCCCATTCCTATTTATGGGGGAGGAACTTCGCCTTATCAGGCAGGTTGGGTCAATGCCGTAGATCCCGCCGGGGGGCATGCAGATAAATTCTATATCGAGGGCAACGGTCTTACGCTTGATGCGAAGGCTGGCAATGATAAAATCACAGTTCATGGCTCACGCAACTGGACTTACGGTGGAGACGGGGATGACGAGATCATTCAGACGTCTAATTTTGATAGCTCCTATCCTGATTCTCCCTATCATTCCGATAATCATATTACCGCGCATGGTGGTGCATATAGTGGTCATAATAACTATATTTATGGTGGTGCCGGCAATGATAAGATTACAGTTCCCAGCCACAATGCATGGAAAGTCGATGGCGGTGACGATAGCGATACTATTACGGTCGCAAATTGGAACAGCGATGTCAACGGCGGCGGCGGTAACGATAAAATCGAAGCAAATGACTGCAACAATATTCATGGAGGAAATGGTCAAGGATCTCAACCCGATGGAGCGGATACTATCCATGCGCACAACGGAAATAGCATCTGGGGCGATGATGGCGTCGACTCCATTGTTGCAAACAACAGCAATCGTATCTGGGGCAATAGGGACGGCGACAGCATTTGGGGCAATGACTACAACTTTATCTCAGGCGGTGACGCTGCGGATACCATCTTTGGCAGCGAATACAATACGGTTCTGGGTGGTATAAATCAGAGTGTTCTAGATAATGATGATGGCGGTAATGAAACTGGTCAATACGATGGTGCCGACAGCATCTCGGTGGAGATTGGCAACAAGGTCTATGGCGGCGGCGGTAACGACAGCATCTATGGGCAGTATGCCAATCTGATCTACGGCAATGCGGGAGACGACAGCATTGTTGCCCGCGATAAGGACTCGATCAGCGGCGGCGATGGGGCGGACTGCATCAAGGCGGGCAAGCATGCCTATATCGATGCAGGCCCGAACAGCGGAGGAACGGAGACCGATGTCGTTGATGCGGGCTTTAACAGCAGTGTCTGGGGCTACACAGGCGTGGACAGCATCAAGGTCGATGACCGGAGCTATGTCGACGGCGGCAGTGGATTCGACAGCATCCTAGCCAAGGACGACAGTACCATCTTGGGCGGCTGGGACAATGATAGTATCGATGCAAGTGACGGCAACCTCATCTACGGCGACGATAGTCTTAACCATCCAGGGGGTAACGATGGTGTCAATCATGGCGCAAATCTCGGATTTTCGCGCTATGATACCGGCGTTGCAGGGAACGACAGCATCCATGCGCTCAACCGCAACACCATCTACGGCGGCTATGGCGTTGACAGCATCGTCGCAACAGATTTCAACATCATTGACGGCGGCTATGACAACGACAGCTTGGATCTCCATAAGAACAACACTATCTCCGGTGGTCAGGGCAACGACACGATTCTCGCATCGGATCACAACCTCATCTTCGGCGAAGAGGATGCGGACGGCAGGAACTACACCGATGCCTTTTTCAGGAGCACGACCAACGACAGCATCGTCGGCGGCACGGACAACACGGTCTACAGCGGCTATGGCAACGATACCGTCATCATGAACGATGCGGCGAAGATCGACGCCGGCGCGGGCGACGACAGTATCTCCTTCGGCATGAACAGCTCTGTTGTCGCCGGCACGGGCAACGACACCATCGTCTCCCAGTCGCCCGGCTCATCCACCGCGCCCAACGGCTCTGCCGGCTCCTCCATCTGGGGCGGCAGAGGCGACATGGACAGCCTCGGGCGCCCCGTCTACGCTTGGGGTACAGACTCCATGGGCAACCGTATTCCCGTCGACCCCAAAATGGCGGGTTCAACCGACGTTCATGGGCACAATATCTTCACCGGCGACGATGCACTCGTCACCATCATGGACTTTAAGTTCGGCAACGACGTCATTCACTTCGGAAAGGCTTTTGAGGCGAGCGCCGTCACCGCCTTTGGCTACGGCAACTCGACCATCGTCCCGACGACGGATTACCAGATCTACACCGCAGGCACTGACCGCATCAATGTCGCAGCGACCATCTCCGATGCCGCGAATATCGACATGCAGAATGAGGCGGGGAAATTCGTCATGTTCGGCAACCCGAACGGCACCTTAAAGGGCGGCTTTGCCAACACGCTCATCGGCGGCAAGAACGACGACACCATCTACGGCGGCGAAGGGGACTACGTCTACGGCGGGCTTGGCAACGACACCATCAACCTCAACGGTTACAATGGCTGGCGTGACCGCGTCGGCTTGACCGCAGAGGGCGGCACCGATACCGTCAGCTGCTTCCAGCAGGGTTGGGGCGAAGAGAATGATGTTGTCTGGTACAATGTGCCGCTGAAGAAAGAGATCACCGACAGCGACGGCAAGGTGACCGGCGTCCGCACGACCAATACCGACGCCATCGCAGACCTTGACGATGCCAACGTCCGTGTCGTCGGCGATAAGACTGTCCTCAGCCAGGGCAAGGCAAAGCTGATTCTAAAGGGCGTCACCCATGGCGAAATCCTCATCGAAGACGGCGAGGGCATCCACCGTACCGCGCTCCTCGGCGACGGCTACTTCAACGACTCGACGCGCGGCGGTCAGATCTTCATCGGCCGCAAGGAATACAGCGACATCGTCAGCTTTGAAAAGAACAACCACGATCTTGTCGTCGATCTCGGCATGACCAAGCGCTTTAAAGACAAGAGCGCGAAATTCTACAGCATCGAGCAGGTCATCGGCGGCTCCGGCAACAACACGCTCGTCGGTGCGAAGAACGTTCGCAATACACTAGAGGGCGGCATCGGCACCTCCTCCATCTGGGGCGGCGGCATCGCTGCGGATCTCATGGTTTCCGGCACAGGTTCCGGCACCGACCACTACACCACCTTCTTCTACGGGGCGGGCGACGGCGACGATACTATCGAAGGGCTTCCGCACGACGGAGCGCACGGAAGCTCATTTCAAGCGCGATGTTCTCGACATTCACAGCGGCGACGTGACCTCTGTGCGCAAGGTCGGCACGAGCATCGTCCTCCGGATGGCAGGCCGTGCCGACAGGCTCACCATCCGCAACGCGGCGAGCGGGCTCTTCGACCAGCTCATTGAAGTCAACGTCATGGGCAAAAAGACCGCTGCCAAAGTCACCGGCGCAGACGAAATCGTCACCTACGACCCGCACGCGCAGTACTACTTCTCGAACGCCGCTGCCGGCGGCACTGTCCGCAACTTCGGCGACAACTCGCGGATCTACCTCGATGGCCGCACGGGCGACGTCTACCGGGGCATTACGAACATCGACGTCAGCGCCGGCAACCGCCTCGAGCTTGCGGGCGACGCATCGAATAACCGCATCATCTACCGCGGCACCGGCACGGCGTCCCTCTACGGCGGCTTGGGCAACGACACCATGACCGGCAGCAAGGACGGTACGAACCGCTTCTTCTTCGGCAGGAGCGACGGCAACGACATCATCACAAAATCGACCGTCAACGATAAGGTCATGCTCTACGACGTGGCGCTTGAGGAAGTTGTCAGCGCTGAAGAGAAGAAGGGCAGTATGCGCATTGCGCTGAAGTCCGGGGCAAGTCTCACCATCCAGAACTTTGATGCAAAGTCTGTGCACGACTTCACGCTGGCGACCGGCGACACCTGGGTTTACAACCACAATGCGACTGGTACCGGCGGCTACTGGAGCCCGAAGGGCAACTACCCAGTGGCACCAAAGGCTTAATCGCTTTGCAGGCATAAAAAGAAAGGCTCTCTATACGGGAGGGCTTTTCGTGCCATAGTCTATAGATGAGAATAGGAGGAGGCAGAACATGCGGTTTTCGAAGCTTAAGAAGGCCTTTGGCGCGGCAATGCTCGTGCTCGCTGCGGCGGCGATGCTCGCAGGCTGCGGCAGCGGCGCAGGCGGCAAGAAGTTTTTGAACATCGGTACGGGCGGCACCGCCGGCACCTACTACCCGATCGGCGGCGCCGTCGCGGAGATCCTGAACAAGGAGATTCCCGGTATGAGCGCGAGCGCGCAGTCGACGGGCGGTTCGGTCGCAAACATCAACATGCTGAAAGAAGGATCGATCGACCTCGCTTTTGTGCAGAACGACATCGCCTACTATGCGATGCACGGCACGGAGATGTTCGAGGGCAAGCAGGTTGACGGTCTGCAGGGCATCGCGGCGCTCTATCCGGAGACCTGCCAGTTTATCACGCTCGATAAGACGGGTATCAAGAGCATTAAGGATCTCAAGGGCAAGCGCGTCGCGGTCGGCCCTGCGGGCTCGGGCGCTGAGGCAAACGCCCGCCAGATTCTAGAGGCCTATGGCATCACCTACGATAATATCGAGGTGCAGTACCTCTCGTTTTCCGAGGCGGCGAGCGCACTGAAGGACGGCAACGTCGATGCGGCATTTCTGACGGCAGGCTTCCCAACGGCCTCGGTGCAGGACATCGCTTCGCAGAATGCGGTTCGCCTTCTACCCGTAGAGGACGCCGTCGCGGACAAGCTCATCGCCAAGTATCCGTTCTACACGAAGACGGTCGTGCCGAAGGGAACCTATGCGGGCTTTGACGAGGACGTTCCGACGCTCTCGGTCATGGCAATGCTCGTCGCGAACAAGGACGTCGGCGAAGACCTCGGCTATCAGATCACCAAGGCGATCTTCACGGATCTCCAGCGTCTGCAGGAGGCACACGCCGTCGGTAAATATATCACGAAGGAAGGTGCGCTCAACGGCATGTCGCCGCCGATGAACCCGGGCGCAGAGCGCTTCTTAAAGGAATAAGGGCTCCTTCTTTCGCCGTGCACCACACGTTAATTAAGTGCGGGCGCATGCGAAGAAAAATGTCCATCCTCGAAAAAGGTTCTCAGCTTGCTGAGGATCTTTTTCTTTGCCTTGCCGACGGCCTGCCGCGTGCGGTGCAGGTGAGCGCCGACCTCTGCGAGCGTCTCATTTTCGTAGTAGATGCGGCGGAGGATCTCCTTTTTCCCGCGGCGAGAGTACTTTTACTGCGCGCTTTAGCATGAGGCGGTTGAGCGCGGCTTCTTCCGGTGTGGCGGCAGGTGAGAGCGCGTCCCAAAAAGCCGCGGCGTCTTCTGCAGCGTCCGGGTGTATTTCGCGCAGCCAGCGCTTTTTTGTGCGGCGAAATTCGGCGTAGAGCGCACCTTCCACGCGCATCTTGGCATAGGCGGCAAAGTAGGTATCTGCACTTTCGTCATAGGTGTGGATGGCGGTGAGAAAGGCGAGCTGCGCGATGGAGAGCGCATCGTGCCGGAGCTCCTCGCTCCCCAGGTACGCTTGATGCGCGGCTCTTTTCATGAGGCCTTCGTAGCGGGCGAAAAGCTCTTCTTTTGCCGCGCTCTCGCCCGCCTTGGCGCGCCGGACGAGACGGCGCTCTTCTTCTTTGCTGAGGATGGGAAATGCATTTGTCATAAAAATCCTTCTTTCTAAAACTCTAAAACTTCGGGTCTGCGCGGTAATGCGTGCGCCACGCAAACGCCGTTTTTCCTGACGCATGGACAGTCTAGCGAAGGAAATAGACGGCGTCGAAAGCGGCTTTGTGTCCGGTACGTGCGAAAATCGGCATTTTCGGGCTGGGAAAGGCATAATTTCTTGTAAAAAGAAAGGGAAAGGGCGAAAGGAAAAAAATTTCTTAAGTTTTTTTAGAAAGAAGAAGGATTTTCGCCAAAGGTGTAGAAATCTATAGACATCAGAAGAAATACTTCTACTTCTTCTGGGGCTTTCAGGGAAGGGGCGGAGATTTCTCCGGCGCTTCCGTCGAGTTCCCCCGGCTTTCGAGGGACACAAAGAAAGGGGATGTGCTTTATGGCAACATTCGCTATTCGAGGCAAGAACATCGAAGTCACCCCGTCGCTTCGCGAGTACGTCGAAAAGCGCGTGGGCAAGGTTGCGAAGTATTTTGATCAGATCGGCGAGATCAAGGTCAAGCTGACGGTCGACAAGGGGGCGTCACATCGTAGAAGTCACGATTCCCATCAAGGGCGGGATTCTCCTGCGCGGCGAAGAAGCGACGATGGACATGTACACGTCGATCGATCTCGTCGTCGAGAAGCTCGAGCGCCAGATTCGCAAGCAGAAGACGAAGCTGGCACGCCGTTTCCGTCAGAGCGGCGGTTTTAAGGCTGAGGCTTTTGCCGAAGCTGAGGTGCCGGAAAGGCCGGAAACAGACGGCGATTACCCGATCGTCAAGCGGAAGCGCTTTACTGTCCGTCCGATGGACGTTCAGGGAAGCCATCATGCAAATGAACCTCCTAAATCACAATTTCTTCGTCTATCGCGATGCTGAGACAGAAAGCGTCAATGTCGTCTATCGGCGTACGGACGGCGACTACGGTCTCATCGAGAGCGAGGACTGAATTTGTGCATTCCCATAAAGAAAAACTCTTGCAGGCGCGTCCTGCAGGAGTTTTTCTTATATAGAAGAAGTTTGGTAAGATTGTGCGGCCGGCTGGAAAAGCAGCTTTCTTTTTGCTATAATGACTATGTATTAAGAAATAAGGTGGTGGCGATATGCATGTTGTTTTGAAGATCATCGGTGCGGTTCTGCTTTCCCTGGGCGTATTTGGCGGTTTTGCGTCACATTTTTCCGCGCCGGCTGTTTTTCTTATCGTCTGCGGCGCTGCGACGATTGCCGGCGGAATTCATTACGGAAAGAAGGAAAAAAAAGCGGCGGCTAAGAAGCCGGATGTCGGGCAGCTGTTTGAAGGCGAGCAGGCGGCGCTTGCCGAAGAGATCTTTGACAAGTCGACGGCGGACTTTGCCCGCATCGAAGCCGTGCGAAAGGAGCTGAAAGACCCTGCGCTCGGCGACCAGCTCTATAAGATGCAGGAGATCTCGAGCCGTATCATGGGCTATCTCGTCGAGCATCCGCAGCTCGTCGTCGATGCGCGCCGCTTTGTCGATACGTATCAGGACCGCGCGGCAAGCTTTGCCGAGGAGTTCCTCGAGCTTGAAAAGACACGGATTGAGAGTGCGAGCATCCGTCAGACCAAGGATAAGATCCGCACGACGCTCGACACGTTTGATGAAGCCTATCTTGCGGAGTTTGACAAGCTCCTTCATGCAAAGCTCCTCGATGTCGATGCAGAGATCGACGTCTTAAAGGAAACGATGCATGCGGACGGCATCGAGGCGGAGGATAAGCCGCAAAGCGCAGAAAAAGAGGCGGAAACGTTCGCCGCCTATGCCGCACCGCAGCAGCCGGAAAGCGGCGGCAGAGAGCCGGTGAACTGCGCGGGGCGCAAGAACAGACAGCGGTTTGGCTTTGGGCAGGGCGGCTCTTTCGGCATCGCGCGCAGGGTGCGGCATATTGCGCCGCAGGCGCCGGCGAAAGGAGGCATGCCGGAAGAGATGCGCACGCGCATCCGGCATAAAAAGCTTGCGGCAGGGCTTCTCGCCATCTTTCTCGGCGGGTTTGGCGCACATAAATTTTACTTTGGCAAGACGGTGCAGGGCATTCTTTACGCGCTCTTTTGCTGGACGAGCCTCCCCTTTTGGGTCGGTTTTGTGGAGGGCATACGGTATCTTGCGATGCCCATGGAAGATTTTTATCGCCAGTACATGGATTCGTCCGCCAATCGGTAAGTCAGCGTGTGGATAAAGAGCAGAAAGAGGAAAAGAAGATGGCAGAACTGAGTCTTGAAGATCTGATGAAGGCGAAAGGCGCTGCGGGAGAGACGGCGCCGGCGCCGGTCGATGAAGCCAAGAAGGTCGCCGAGGTCGTCGAAGAACTTTCGCCGGAGGAGCGCGCGAAGGTCGACAAGCTGAAAAATGAGATCGACCCTGATGAATTCGCAGGCACTCATCACCTACGGCACGCCGGCGCAAAAAGCGTATCGCGGCGTTTTTCAGAAAGTGTTCTTTCGGAGGTTCGCGCTAAGGATGCGGGCGAGGTCGGGGCAGCTTCTCGGCGGGCTCGTGACGCAGGTCAAAAGCTTCAATCCTGAGGGGGCAGAGCGCGGCAGCTTTCTCGCGAAGATTCCCCTTGTCGGCGGTCTGGTGAAAAAGGCGGAAGACCTCAAGCAGGGCTATGAGAAATTGTCGGTGCAGGTCGACCGCATCGCCGGCGCACTCGAGCAGGCGCGCCTTAAGATGCTGAAGGACGTGAAGCGCTTCGACAAGCTCTATGCGGAAAACGTCGCCTATTTCAAAGATCTCGAGCTCTACATCCGCGCGGGCGAGGAAAAGATTCAGGAACTTCGGGAAGAGACGCTTCCGAAACTCGAGGAACAGGCCATTGCCTCGAATGATCCAATGGCGGTGCAAGTCGTCGCGGACTTCAAGCAGACAATCGAGCGCTTTGACCAGAAGGTGCATGACCTAAAGATCAGCAAGACGGTCGCCATTCAGACGGCGCCGCAGATTCGCCTGATTCAGAACAACGACAAGATACTGATCGACCGCGTGCAGTCCGCGATCTATCAGACGATTCCGCTTTTGGAAGAGCCAGCTCGTCATCGCGCTCGGCCTGCAGGCACAGCAGAAGGTACTTCAGCTGCAGCGTCAGGTCAACGATACGACGAATGCACTTCTGCGGCGCAATGCGGAGCTTCTCGAGCAGAACAGCATCGAGACCGCGCGGGAGAACCAGCGCAGCATCGTTGATATCGAGACTGTCCGCGAGGTGAACGATCGCCTCGTTCATACGATTGAGGAGACGGTGCGCATCGGTGAGGAAGGCCGCGCAAAGCGCAAGGCGGCAGAGCAGGAACTCACGCAGATCGAAGGGCGCCTGAGAGACGTTCTGCTCGCGCATTCGAGCCGGCGGGCATGAGAGCACGGCGGATTCGGACGCAGGTGCACATTCGCCGCGCGGCGTTTTTGCTCCTGACATTCTTTATTGTCATCGCCCTGCGCTATGGCTGGCTGCAGATCGTGCAGGGCGATGCGCTCGGCGCGAGGCTGAAAGACCAGGTAGATCGCACATTTACGGTGCAGTCCCCGCGCGGCAAAATCTTAGACCGCACAGGGCGCACGCTTGCCGTTTCGACGCTGCTGAAGTCCCTCTACGTCGATCCTCATGCGATTGCAGAGGGTGTCGAGAAGCATAATTTAGACACCCAGGCGATGGCCGAGGAGCTCGCACCAATCGTCGGTATTCCCGCCGATACGATCCTTTCCGATATCGAGGTCGGCGGCGGGTTTGTCTGGGTCAAGCGCCGCATGGACGATACCACGTATAAAAACGTTCAGGCCTTCCTTAAGGAAAAGAAGTACACTGCGTATTTCGGTTTCAAAAATGAGGCGCAGCGTTTTTATCCGAACGACGGTCTTGCGGCGAATGTCCTCGGCTTTGTCGGGGCGGAGGACAAGGGTCTCGATGGCGTTGAGCAGGCACTCGATGGCTTCTTAAAGGGTGACCGCAGCGAGAAGACACTGACGACCGATCGCGAGAACCGGCCGATCTTAGGCTCGATCTTTTCGGGCGGCCGCTAGCGGCGATCTCTGTAAGGGATGTCACGCTGACGATTGACAGCCAGATTCAATTCATCGTCGAGCAGGAACTCAACCGCGCGGTCAAGGAGACGCGCCCGAAAGCCATCACCTGCATCGTCATGGACCCGAAGACGGGCGAGGTTCTCGCGATGGCTTCGCGCCCGTCGTACAATCCGAATCAGTTTGACAAGTATCCGGCGGAGGATTGGAAGAACAGCGCCGTCTCCTTCATCTATGAGCCGGGTTCGACGTTCAAAGCGGTGGTCGCGGGTGCGGCACTTCAGGAAAGGGTCGTGACGCCGAATCAGAGCTTCGTCGACCCGGGGTTCGTCATGGTGTCAGGGGCGCCGCATTCAGAATTGGAGCGGCACGAGCTTTGGCAAGGTGACCTTTACCGATGTCGTTAAATACTCACTGAACACGGGCTTTGCGCAGGTTGGGCTTCGCCTCGGGGCGGATCGCCTGACCGATTACGCGATGAAGTTCGGCTTTGGTGCGCAGACGGGCATTGACCTTCCGGGGGAAGAGGCGGGCATCTTATTTAAGCCAAATGAGATGCGCGACTCAGATATGGCGACGATGGCGATCGGGCAGAGCATCGCGGTGACGCCGCTGCAGCTCGTGACGGCGATGTCTGCGATTGCAAACAGCGGCGTCCTCTTAAAGCCGCACATCGTCAAGAAGATCACGAATGCCGACGGCTCGACCTATGAGGAGCGTTCGACCGAAGAGGTTCGCCGCGTTCTAGACAGCGCGACGGATAAGACGCTCGTCGGTCTCTTGGAGCAGGTCGTCGCGACGGGCGGCGGGCATAAGGCGGCAGTCGATGGCTACCGCATCGCGGGCAAGACCGGCACGGCGCAGAAGATTCGCCGCGACAGTGCGGGCTATATGGACGGGCATTACATCGCTTCCTTCTGCGGCTTTGCTCCGGTGGAGGATCCGAAGATTTCGGTGCTCGTCCTGATCGACGACCCGAGCAATGGGGATTATTACGGCGGCCAGATCGCGGCGCCAATCGCCTCGCGCATCTTTAGCCAGCTATTTCGGCACATGCGCATACAGCCGTCGAGTGATCCCTTCGCGGGGCATGGAAATGGCAAGGCCGGAGCCGGAGAAAAAGACTGTTTCGGACACGGTTCCCGAGGGCAAGGTCGTCGTGCCGAACTTTCAGGGAAAGAGCATCCGCGAAGCCGCAAGTCTTGCCGCAGAGCGCGGCCTCAGCTTTGAAAGTACGGGCTCGGGCGCGGCAAGCGGGCAGAGCATCGCTGCAAACACCTTGGTCGATAAGGATACGACTATCACGGTCTATTTTACGCCGTAGAAACTTAGAAAAAAGGCGCTGCTTCAGCAAGGCACATCCGCCTGCCATGTGCCCTTTTTCGGTTGACACTGGTTTCCCTCTGTTGTAGAATACGAGTGTTGTTGAAGGTTTATAGCGGAGGCAAAAAGGCATTTCTTCGTAGAGAATGCCTTTTTGTCTCATTTGAAGGAGTGCATCAAGTCTATGCCGGATTATCTCTTAGCATTCGTCATTGCGCTTGGCGTAGCGCTCGTTATCATGCCGCTGGTCATCAGGCTTGCCGCGGTGACGGGGGCGATGGATGCGCCGAATGCCCGAAAGGTGCACAAGCGCCCGATTCCGCGCATCGGGGGCATCGGCATCTACCTTGCGTTCATGGCATCGGTCTTTGCCGTCTGCCAGATGACGGATGTTTCCGCAGAGGCCTTGTCGGAGCTCATCGGACTCATTGTCTCGGGCTCGATCATCGTCCTCATCGGCATCGTCGACGATTACAGGGACATTCCGGCCAAGGTGAAGCTCCTCGGGCAGATCGTGGCGGCGGCAGTGCTCGTCCTCGTGTTTGACGTTCGCATCGACTTCATCACGGATCCGTTCGGCGATTATTTTTTTACCTCGAGTTTCTCGCGATTCCGGCGACGATCTTCTGGCTCGTGGGGCTCACGAACACGGTGAATCTCATCGACGGGCTAGACGGGCTTGCCGCGGGCGTTTCGACGATCGCCTCGATTACGATCTGCCTCGTCGCCGTGCAGGCGGGCGTTCTCTTTGTCGCCACGATGACGGCGGCTCTTGCGGGCGCGGCGCTCGGATTTTTGTATTACAACTTCAACCCCGCGCGCATCTTCATGGGCGATACGGGGAGTCAGTTCCTCGGCTTCATGCTCGCGGGCGTCTCGGTCATCGGCGCGGTGAAGAGCGCTGCGACGATTGCGCTCATCGTGCCGATTCTCGCGCTCGGGCTTCCCATCCTCGACACGACGTTTGCCATCGTGCGCCGTTATCGCGGGGGCGTGCCTATCTTCCGACCGGACAAGGGACATCTCCATCATCGCCTCTTAGACCTCGGTTTCACGCAGCGCCAGGCTGTGCTTCTCATGTACGTCATCAGCGCACTTCTCGGCGTTGCGGCGGTCGCGCTGACGGAGGTCAGCATGCAGATTGCCGTTGGCATCGTCGTTTTCGTCGTCTTTGCCGTGCTTTTTGGCGCAAAGAAGCTCGGCATCTTCCGCCTCAGCGATTCGGCACATACGCATTGAGTTTTTTGTCATTGGAAACGGGGAGTCAGCGTTATGGATAAGAAGAAAATCAAGGTGATGACGATCTTCGGCACGCGTCCGGAAGCCATTAAGATGGCGCCGATCGTCCTGGAGCTAAAGAAGCACGAGGTGATTAAGCCGGTCGTCGCCGTCACAGCACAGCACCGCGAGATGCTCGATCAGGTGCTCTCCCTCTTTCAGATAAAGCCCGACTATGACCTCGATATCATGCAGGCGGGGCAGACGCTCTTTGACATCACGGCAAAGGCGCTTTGCGGGCTCGATGCGGTTCTGACGAAGGAGGAGCCGGATATCGTCCTCGTTCACGGCGACACGACGACGACCTTTGCAGGGGCGCTTGCCGCCTATTACCACCAGACGACGGTCGGGCATGTGGAGGCGGGGCTTCGCACGCACCACAAGTACTCGCCGTTTCCCGAAGAGATGAATCGCCACCTGACGGGGTGCATTGCCGATATGAACTTTGCGCCGACGGAGACGAGCGAGCGCAACTTGCTCTTAGAGCATGCAGATGCCTCGTCCATCTTCATCACGGGCAACACCGTGATCGATGCACTTCATCATACGGTGCGCGAGGATTATGTCTTTGCGGATGCGGCGCTGAAGGACATTGACTTTGAACACAAGCGCGTCGTCCTCGTGACGACGCACCGCCGCGAGAACCTCGGCGAGCCGATGCGCCATGTCTACCGAGCACTTCGGAAACTGGTGGAAGAATTCGAAGACGTCGAAATCGTCTTTTCCTGTACATAAGAATCCGAAAGTTCGCGCCGTGGTTCAGGAGGAACTTGGCAAGCTAGTAAAGGTTCACCTTATCGAGCCGCTCGACTACGAGCCGTTTGCCAACCTCATGAGCCGCGCCCATCTGATTCTGACGGATTCCGGCGGTGTGCAGGAGGAGGCGCCGGCACTCGGTAAGCCCGTCCTCGTGCTGCGCGATACGACGGAGCGCCCGGAGGCAGTCGCCGCCGGCACGGTGAAGCTCATCGGCACGGATGAAAAGCACGTCTATGACGAGACCCGGCGCCTTTTGACGAACGCGGCGGCGTATCGCTCGATGGCGGAAGCGGTGAACCCCTACGGCGACGGCGAAGCGGCGCGGCGCATCATCCACGCGATTCTCTACCGCTACGGACTGGAAGAAGATCGCCCCGATGTCTTTGAGGTGGAATAAATGCGGGAAAAAGACAGCGGCTGGCGCATGGCAATCAAGGCCTTTGCCATTCTTTCGGGGGCAGGTATCTACCTCTGCGTCTTCATCGGCATCTTTCTCTATCTCGGGCATCTTGCCGATGCTTTCTTTGAGACGGGGAACAAGGCGAAGCTTGTCTTTTTAATTCTCAGCATGCCGGCGGCTTTTTATACCTTGTATCGGCAGCTGAAAACGCAGGGCGTCGTCTGACCGCAGCGGGTCAGAGGCGCCCTGTCTGTCCATAGAAGAAAACAGCGACAGCGCAGGGTCTTTCTGTGCGATTCAAGTGAGGAGGTTTTTGCATGATAAAGAAGGCGATTGCCGTCATGACGAGCGGCGGGGACAGTCCCGGCATGAATGCGGCGGCGCGTGCCGTCGTCCGCACGGCGCTCTTTGAGGGTGTTGATGTCTATGGCATCTACAACGGCTATCAGGGGATGCTGGACGATGACATCAAAGAGCTCGACCGAAAGAGCGTCAGCGACATCATCCAGCGCGGCGGCACTTTCCTCGGGACAGCGCGCTGCGCGGAGTTCAAGACGCCCGAGGGCCGCAAGAAGGGCTTTGACAACCCTAGCCAAGCGCGGCATTGAGGGGCTCGTCATCATCGGCGGTGACGGCTCTCTTACGGGCGGTTCACTCCTCTCGAAAGAGACGGGGCTTCCCATCGTCGGGCTGCCGGGCACGATCGACAATGATGTCTGGGGCATGGACTACACCATCGGCAGCGACACGGCGGCCAATACGATCGTCGGCGCGATCAACAAGCTGCGCGATACGGCGTCTGCGCATCGCCGCATCATCCTCGTCGAGGTCATGGGGCGCCATTCGGGCTGGCTGGCCATGATGGCGGGCATCGCGGGCGGCGCGGAGTACATTCTCGTGCCAGAGGTCAAATTCGATATGGATATCGTCTGCAGGGAGCTGCGCGCGGCATACGATGCGGGCAAGCGCTACAGCATCATCGTCGTCGCAGAGGGCGCGGGCTCTGCGGTCGAACTCGGCAAGATCGTTGCGGAAAAGACGGCGATCGATACGCGCGTCTCTGTTCTCGGTTATATCCAGCGCGGCGGGCAGCCGACGGTCGAAGACCGCATGAAGGCATCTCTGCTCGGTGAGAAGGCAGCGCTTGCGATCATCTCGGGGGCGACGAACGTCGTCTTTGGCTTCAACGAGGGCAAGGTCGTCGGCGTTAATCTATTCGACGCAGTCAACAATACGAAGACGCTCAATCCGGAGCTCGTGCGCCTTTCGCGCGTGCTTGCCTAAGGGCGCTTTTATCGAAAAAGGAGCGGGCAGCCGCTCTTTTTTGATGCCTAAATTAGCAGGCAGGTGATAAAGGATGAATTTCTTCCATGATTTTTTCAGAATGAATTTACAGAGTGGTAGACTTATGATAAAATAGAAAACAGAATTGTAAATTTTTGTATGGATGACAGGATGAAGATCGATGAAAAGCAAGTCAGATAAAGCGAATCGCGTCGCAAAGCCCGTTGGCACGAGGCGAAAAAAGGCGCTGGCGCTTGCCGCGGCGCTCCTCTTCGGCTGTACGATTTTCGCAGGCTGCAGCAAGGAGGAAGCCAAAGGAAAAGGCACCGCTCGTCAAGACGATGCAGGCACAGGATGCAGAGGGCGAGCGCACGAGCTCTTATTCGGGCGTCGTGCGCGGCCGCTATGAGACGAACCTTGCCTTTCAGGTCGGCGGGCAGATCGTCTCGCGCAACGTGAATGTCGGGGCGCGCGTATCGCCGGGCGATTGTCTCATGACCATCAACCCAAAGGATGTCGTGCAGGAAGCGAATGCCGGCAGTGCACAGGTCTCTGCCGCGCGTGCGCAGCTCTCGCTTGCGCAGACAAACCTCGCGCGCTATACGGAGCTGTACAATCAAGACGCCGTCCCCGCGCCGTGCGCGACCAGTATCAGACGAATTACGACGCGGCGTTTGCGGCATATCAGCAGGCGCTGGCGCAGGCAGCAGAAGCCAACAATGCCGTCGGCTACACGAATCTGACGGCAGGTGCGGCAGGGGTCATCTCGTCCATTACGGCGGAGGAAGGACAGGTCGTCGCGGCGGGGCAGACCGTCATGACGCTCGTCCAGACGAACGAGCTTGAAGTCGAGATCCAAATTCCGGAAAGCCACATTGCAGAGCTCTCGCAGGATGAAGCGGTGAAGGTTGACTTCTGGGCGCTCGGAAGCGCGGGCTCTTCAGAAGGCACCGTCCGCGAGATCTCCCCGACGGCAGACAGCGCCAGCCGCACCTACAAGGTGCGCATCAAGCTGCCAAAGCCGCCGAAAGGGCTGTCGCTCGGCATGTCGGCAGATGTCAAGGTTCCCGAACCTGCGGCATCCGGCATCGTCCTGCCGCTCTCTGCGATCTATCAGACGGGCGATGCGCCGGAGGTCTGGGTCGTCGATGAGGACAGGAAGGTCACGCTGAAGGAAGTCAGCGTCGAGGCGTTTGACGACAACAATGTCCGCGTCAGGGGACTCTCCGCAGGCGATACGGTCGTCACGGCGGGCGTTCACAAGCTCCGTGAAGGGCAGAAGGTTCGCATGGAGGAAGAGGAATGAGGAATCTCACCGAGGTATCGCTGAAAAACAAGGCGATCGTCTGGTACTTCATCGTCGTCCTTGCGATCGGCGGTGTCTTTGCCTACAAGAACCTCGGCCGCATGGAAGATCCGACCTTCACAATCCGCACGATGGTTATCTCTGCCGCATGGCCGGGGGCGACGGCGGAAGAGATGCAGGAGCAGGTGACGGATAAAATCGAAAAGCGCGTGCAGGATACGCGCGGGCTCGATTCTGTCCGCTCGGAGACCCGCCCGGGGCGGACGACAATCTACGTCAACCTCCGCGAGGATGTGAATAAAGACCGCGTGCGCGATACGTGGAAGGACGTCCGAAACGATGTCGACGAAGGCAGGATTGATCTGCCCAAGGGCGTTGTCGGTCCCTTTTACAACGATCGCTTTGACGATGTCTACGGCAATGTCTACGCGCTGACGGGTGACGGCTACTCCTATGAGGAGATGCGCGAGAAGGCAGAGCTTATCCGCCGCCAGATGATGCAGGTGGAAAGCGTCCAGCGCGTGGAGCTCCTCGGCGTGCAGAAGGAAAAGGTATATGTTGAAGCCGACCGTGCTAAGCTCGCGACACTCGGCATTTCGCCGACGGCGATCATGGACGCGCTCGCGAAGCAGAATGACAAGGCGCCTGCCGCCATGGAGGAGACAAAGAGCGATAATGTTTACCTTCGCGTTTCGGGCGAATTCGACGATGTCGAAGCCATCAAGAAGACGGTCATCCGCGCCGGAACGAAGACCTTTCGTTTGGCGGACATCGCGCAGGTCGAGCGCCGTGAGGAAGATCCGGCGGCGCCGAAATACTTCTATAACGGCGAGCCTGCCATCGGCATCGAAGTTTCGATGGCAGACGGCGGCAATATCTTAAAAGCTCGGCAAGGATCTCAAGGCTTTGTCAAAGGGCATCGAAGACGAGCTTCCCGCGGGACTCGAGCTTCATCAGGTCGCCAATCAGCCGGAGGTCGTCGACGATGCGATTGACGAGTTTGTCGAGACGCTCGGCATCGCGATCGTCATTGTCCTCGCCGTCAGTTTTTTTTCACTCGGCGTCCGCACGGGACTCGTCGTCGCGGGCTGCATTCCCCTCGTCCTGCTCGGCGTCTTCGTCTTTATGTATGCGGCGGGGATTCCGCTGCACAAGGTTTCTCTTGGCTCGCTCATCATTGCGCTCGGGCTTCTCGTCGACGACGCGATCATCGCGGTTGAGATGATGAGCGTCAAGCTTGAGATGGGCATGAACCGCTTCGACGCCGCCTGCTACGCCTTCAAGGCGACGGCGCGCCCGATGCTGACAGGCACGCTGATCACCTGTGCGGGCTTCATTCCCGTCGCCTTTGCCAAAGGCATGGCAAGTGAGTTTTGCAGCACGCTCTTTCCCGTCATCACGGCGGCGCTCATCCTCAGCTGGATTGCCTCGGTCATGGTCGCGCCGCTCTACGGCACCTACCTCATCAAGGTCAAGATAAAGCGCGATGCGGCGGGCAGGATCGATCCATATCAAAGCCGCTTTTACACATGGTTCCGCGGCGTCCTCCACTGGTTCATGACGCATCGCAGAATCGTCCTCGTTGGAACAGCGGCAGCATTTATCCTATCGCTCTGCCTCATGACCTTCGTCAAGCAGGAATTTTTTCCGCAGTCGCTTCGCCCTGAAATCCTTGTCGAGATGCGCCTGCCCGAAGGCTCTTCCATGCAGGCGACGCAGGAGGCGGCAGATCGCATGAGTGATTTTCTAAAAGAGCGCGCGGATAAGATGGAAAACTACAGCTATTATGTCGGGCAGTATGCGCCGCGCTTCGTCCTCACCATTGACCCGAAGACCGACCGCGATAACGCCGCGCAGTTCGTCGTCGTAGCAAAGGACAGCGCATCGCGCACGGTGCTGACGAAGGAGATACAAGACGAGCTCGACAGTGAATTTCCCGAGGTGCAGAGCAGCATTCAGTTCCTTCAGACGGGGCCGCCGGCAGATCATCCCTGTGATGCTTCGCGTCACGGGACGCACGCCGAAGAAGACGAAGGAACTCGCTGAAAAGGTCGTGGCGCAGCTCGCGAAAGACCCGAACAACTACAACATTCGGATGGATTGGGGACAGAAGTCGAAGGTCATGCACGTCTCACTCGATCAGGAAAGGCTTGCCGCGATGGGGCTCAGCACGCAGGACGTTGCGCATATGCTCTACACCGAGGTTTCGGGCGCGAAGGCGGCAGAGTTCTACACGGGCGACCGCACGATCGACATCGACCTTCGCCTTGCGGCAAAGGATCGCACGAGTCTCGGCGATCTGAATTCACTGCCGATCTACCTCGGTGCAGCAGGCTATACGACGCTCGATCAGATCGCTAAGATCTCCTACGATGCAGAAGAGGGGCTGATCGGCCGCTACGATCTCATGCCGAGCATCGTCGTCAGTGCGGACGTGCACGAAGGTCTTGCCAACGACGTGACGAAGAAGGCGCTTGCCGATACGGCAGACATCGCAAAGGATCTGCCCTTCGGCGCTTCCATCCGGGCGGAAGGCGCACTTAAAAACAGCAATACCGCGATTGGTTTTCTCCTCGTACCGATTCCCGTCATGATCTTCTGCATCATGACGCTTCTGATGTTCCAGCTTCGGCGCGTGAAGGATATGCTGATCACGCTTCTGACCGCTCCCATGGGGCTGATCGGTGTTGCCGCCGGTATGCTCGTGCTCAATAAGGCGATGGGGTTTGTCGCGATGCTAGGCGTCTTTGCGCTCTCCGGTATGATCATCCGCAACAGCGTCATCCTCATCGATCAGATTCAAAAGCATATTGCAGATGGTGAAAGCCCATGGAATGCCGTCGCTGATTCTGCGATCCTCCGCTTCCGCCCGATTTTGCTGACGGCGGCGGCAGCCATCCTCGGCATGGTGCCGCTGATGCTCAGCCCGTTTTGGGGACCGATGGCGGTCGCCATTGCAAGCGGTCTCATCGCGGCTACGGTTCTCACACTTCTGGTGCTTCCTGCCATGTATGTGACCGTCTATCGCATCCATCCATGAGTTTAAATCTTTGTGGAAAACGTATCGTATCAAAGAAAAGAATCTTCTTTTTAAGGGAAGGTTCTTTTTCTGCTCTTTTGCCTGCAGAAAGCCGTCAGGAAAAAGGGGGTTGCAATTTTTCTTAATATAAGGGATAATAAAAAAAGTATGTAAATAAGCGTGGCAGGGAGATGGATTCCTTGCTGCATGATGGATATGCGGCGTGTCCCGCAATGAGGAGCGACTATGGTAGAAAAAAAGGTGCCGAAGGGCTATACAGCTCTGATGAGTCTCGGCGCGGCTCTGCGTCAGCAGGGGCGCGGGCAGGGACTTGGCGATGCAGCTCTCATCCGTGCCTTCCCAGAATGCAGGGATGGCGCAGAATGGCCGAACTTCAAGCGTGTCTTAAAGGCAAACAAGATGAAGGCGACGTTGATTCATGCGACGCCGGATGAACTTCGGGAAGTGCCGATTCCCGCGGTCGTGCGCTTTAAAAACGGTCGTTTTGCAATGCTCGGCGTGAACAGCGGAGAGACGGTTTTCTTCGTCGACCCGGCAGATGATCAGGCAGTCGCGATACCGATGGCGGCTTTCCGTGAGATCTGGACGGGCGAGGTGCTTGTCCTGCGGCCAAAGCTCACGTTGGCAGAGATCCGCCGCCGCTATAATCTCGAGTGGTTCTATCAGGTCATCCTGCATTATAAGGGACTTTTGGGCGAGATTATGCTCGCCTCGTTCTTTTTGCAGGCGATGGGCATTTTGCTGCCGCTTTTCACGCAGGTCATCATCGATAAGGTCATCAGCAACGATGGTCTTTCGACACTGACGGTGCTCGGCATCGCCATGCTTGTCTTTGCTCTCGTGCAGTCGGTTTTGGGCTTTGTCCGAACGAAGCTTCTCAACCAGACGACGACAAAGCTCGATGCAATTTTAGGCACCAGGCTCTTTCGCCACCTCATCGCGCTTCCCGCACCGTACTTCGAGCATCGCCGTGTCGGCGACACGATGATGCGCATCGGTGCGCTCGCCAGCATTCGTGAGTTTCTCGCGGGAACGACGCTCACGACGATTCTCGATACGTTTTTCTCGATCACGTTCGTCGCTGTGATGTTCTTCTACAGCGTTAAGCTCGCGTTGATCGCGCTCATCATCGTGCCGCTCTTTGCAGCACAGACGTTCTTGGCGCTTCCTGTTTTTCAGCAGAAGATCGAAGCGGTCTGGCGCACGGCATCGGCGCGGCAGTCCTTCCTCGTCGAGGCGGTGACGGGCATTCAGACGGTAAAGGCGCTCGCGCTCGAGCCGCAGTTCGTCCGCCGCTGGGAAAAGATGATCAACCGCTTCGTTCAGGCGAATTTTGATCAGGCAAAGTTCTCGCTGCTGGTAAATGGCGGCAATGGCGCCATTCAGGCAATCTCTTCACTGGTTATCCTCTGGTTCGGCGGTTACATGGTCATGGATGGAACGTTCACCCTCGGTCAGCTCATCGCATTTCAGATGATTGCAGGGCAGGCGACGGGGACCTATCACAAAGCTGCTTACGATGTGGCCGCAGGTTCAGCAGACGGCGCTTGCACTTGACCGCTTAGGCGACATCCTTCATGCGCGCCGTGAGCCGGTCTTAGAGCCGGTGCAGCAGCAGCTTCCGGCACTGGCCGGCGATATTGCGGTCGAAGATGTCACTTTTCCGCTATCGTCTCGACCTTCCGCCGGCTGTCGACGGGATCAGCTTTCATATCAAGGCGGGTGAAAGAATCGGCATTGTCGGTCGCTCGGGCTCAGGAAAGTCGACGCTGGCATCGCTGATTGAAAAGATTTACTTTGCGGACGGCGGGCGCATCCTGATCGACGGGCATGACATCCGCGAGACGCCGTACCCGTGGCTTCGCAGCCAGATGGGCGTCGTCATGCAGGATAATTACCTCTTCGACGGCAGCATCCGCGACAACATCGCAGCGGGTATGCCCGCCGCGTCGATGGGGAGGTCATGCGCGCGGCACAGCTCGCAGGCGCACACGACTTCATTCTCGAGCTTGACGAAGGCTATGATACGCGCGTCGGCGAACGCGGCGCCGGCCTTTCGGGCGGGCAGCGCCAGCGCATTGCAATCGCGCGTGCCCTCCTCACGAACCCGCGGGTTCTTATCTTTGATGAGGCGACGAGTGCGCTCGACTATGAGTCAGAGCGCATCGTCATGAACAATATCGAGCATATCGGCAAGGGGCGCACGATGATTCTCATCGCGCACCGCCTTTCGACAGTCGCGCACTGTGACCGGATCTTTGTCATCGACCATGGCAAGATCGCCGAGCAGGGCTCGCCGGAGGAGCTTCTCGCGCTCGGCGGGCTCTACAAGACTCTCCATGATCAGCAGGGGGTTATGAAATGATAGGACCATTGAAAAAGTTTTTGGCAAAACTTCGTCGTCGGCGACAAGGAAGGCAAGGAGAAGGAATTCCTGCCGTCGATTCTTGAAGTCACAGAAGAGCCGCCCTCTCCTGTCGGGAGATTCGTCCTCTGGACCATTGTCGCGCTCCTCGTCGCAGGGGCGATTTGGGCATTTGTCGGCGAGGTCGATGAGGTTGCTGTCGCCAATGGCAAGGTCATTCCGGTCGGCAATGTCAAGATCGTTCAGTCGGAGAACAAAGGGGACGATCAAAGGAACTCGACGTTCAGGAAGGCGACTATGTCGAAGAAGGGCAGACCCTTCTCGTTCTCGATACGACGAAGACACAGGCAGATGTAGATCAGCTTCAAAAGCAGGTTGCCTACTATCAGCTGACGGTGTCGCGTCTGCAGGCCGAGATAAATGATGAGCCGTTTCTTCCCGAAGTGACGGATGACCTCGATCCGAAGGATGTCGAGGCGCAGACGGCACTTTACAAGAGCCGCAGGGCAAAGCTTTCGGCAGAGCAGGAAAAGAATCAGTCGGCGATCGACCAGGCGTCAGCGGCAGTTGCAGGTCAGCAGGCGCAGCTTGAAAAGTATCGTTCATTGGAGACTGTTGCCGAAGAGAAGGAAGATCGTCTCAAGGAACTTTATTCCCAGGATGCAATCAGCTATTTCCAGCTTCTCGAAGCGCGTGCGACGCGCGTCGAGTACCAGCGCAATGCGGAAGCTTCGGAAAAGGGCATCTTAGAATCGCAGGGCAAACTCGCCGAAGCACGAGACAACCTTGCGACGACGGAAACGGCGTATCGCCAGGAAACGATGAGCCAGCTCGTCGAGGCGAAGAAGCAGCTCGGCGCTTATGAAGAGGAACTGAAGAAGGCAAATCAGACAAACGCGGAATCGGTCATCGTGGCACCGACTTCGGGACGCGTTAACCAGCTTGCCGTTCATACGGTCGGCGGTGTTGTCTCTGAGGGGCAGGGGCTCATGATGGTCGTTCCGGACGATGCAGTCCTTGAGATCGAGGCGTATGCAGACAACAAGGATATCGGCTTTATCGAAAACGGACAGAAAGCAGAAGTCAAGGTGCAGACCTTTAACTTCCAGAAGTACGGCATGATGACGGGTATTGTCGACGATATCTCTCCGGATGCGGTGACGAATCCGGAGGACAAGGAGCATTACGGCAAGTACCGTCTGACGCTGAATCTTGATCAAGATGACAGCGGTATTGAGCTCCTGCCGGGCATGAACGTCCAGGCGGAGATCCAAATCAAGAAGAAGCGCATCATCGACTTCTTCCTCGATCCGTTCCGCAAGTATAAGGCTGAGGCGCTGAGGGAGAGGTAAGCAGATGACCAGGGTAAATAAGGATACGGCGATCGGCTGCCTCGTGCGGATCGCCGGGCATTTCCCAGATCCCGGCGGACGAGGATCAGCTCGCGCGCGCCTACATTACCGACAAAGAGGCTGTCGATGTTACGACGATGCTGATGGCGGCGAAGGATCTCGGGCTGCGCGCACGCCGCTTTGACCATGTCACGATAGAGCACCTCGGAAAGATGCCGCGCCATGCGGTTCTCGAACTGAAAAACGGAACCTTCATCGTCTTCGAGGGCGTCAATGCCAACGGGGATTTGATCATCTATGATCCGGTCCGGCAGCAGGTTGGTTTCTCCCATGCAAGTGCCTTTTCGAAGGTGTTTTCAGGAACGGTCATTCTCTTTGCCAAGCGCTATCGGATGGAGAGGCTGAAGGACAAGGTTCAGAAGTTCGGCTTCTCGTGGTTTATTCCCGTCGTTTCAAAGTACAAGTCGTTTCTCGTGCGGGTGCTCTTCATCTCGCTGATTTTGCAGGGACTCGGTCTTTTGACGCCGATCTTCACGCAGACGATCATCGACCGCGTGCTCGTACATCACAGTCTTTCGACGATGGATGTTCTGGTCGCCGGTATGATACTCGTCGCGATCTTCCAGAACTGGATGATGGGACTGCGCTCGTATCTCTTTGTCAATACGACGAACAAGATCGACGTCACGCTCTCCTCACATCTCTTCCGCAAGGTCGTAGAGCTTCCCAGCGCCTATTTTGATAAATGGCAGGTTGGCGATATCGTATCGCGTATGGGTGAACTTGAGACAATTCGCTCATTCCTGACGGGTTCGTTCATGACCGTCGTGCTCGATGTGATCTTTGCGGTTATCTATCTGGTCGTACTGTTCCTCTACAGTACATCGCTCAGTTACATCGTCTGGGTGACGATCCCGCTCTACATCATCTTGAATGCGATCATCGCACCGATCTACAAGCGCCGCCTCAACGATCGCTTCCTACTGTCCGCGGCGTCTCAGTCCTTCCTCATCGAGGCGGTGACGGGCGTTCGCACGATCAAAGACGATGGGCGTTGAAAACACCTTTGTCGGCCGTTATGAAGAGGTGCTGACGCAGTATTTGAAGCGTGCGCTTTCCGTGCTGAATCTCACGAATCTCGCAGGCAGCATCGGCACGTTTCTTCAGCTTGCATTCAATCTCGCGATTCTCTGGATCGGTGCGTATAACGTCATGGCAGGCGAGCTGACGGTCGGCGAACTCATCGCTTTCCAGATGATCGCAGGGCAGGTCATCGCGCCGATCCTCCGCCTTGTCAATATGTGGCAGTATTTCCAGCAGATCCGCGTCTCTATGACACGCCTTGGCGATATCATGGATGAAAAGAGCGAGCCGGCGTTTGACCCGACGCGCACGACCTTGCCGCGTCTCTCGGGCGAGATCATCTTCGATCGCGTGAACTTCCGCTATAAGCCGGACAGCAAGAACGTCCTGACGGATATCGGACTAAGGATTCCTGCAGGGCGGCGCATCGGCATCGTCGGGCGCTCGGGTTCCGGCAAGTCGACGCTGACCAAGCTCGTCCAGCGGCTCTATGTGCCGTCGAGCGGCCGCGTGCTCATCGACGGCGTCGATATCGCGCAGGTTGAAACGGCGTGGCTGCGCCGCCAGATCGGTGTCGTCATGCAGGAGAGCTTCCTCTTCGCAGGCTCGATTCGGGAAAATATCAAGGCGGCTCTGCCAAATGCATCCGATGAAGACGTCCTGCGTGCGGCAAAGCTCGCGGGTGTCGAAAGTTTCGTCAGCGAAATGCCACAGGGCTACGACACCTTTGTCGGCGAGCGCGGCAGCCTGCTTTCCGGTGGACAGCGCCAGCGCGTCGCCATTGCACGTGCCCTCATCACCGACCCGAAGATCCTGATCTTCGATGAGGCGACAAGTGCACTCGATACGGAGAGCGAGGCACATATCCTCGCAGGTCTCGACGAGATCGCAAAGGGGCGCACGATGATCGTGATCGCCCATCGCCTGTCGACGGTTCGTGACTGCGATGAGATCGTCGCTATCGACGGCGGCCGCATCGTCGAGGCAGGACCGCATGATGCGCTGATGGCACAGAACGGTTATTACGCACATCTCTACGCTTCCCAGGAGGGCTAATATATGAACTTGTTGATCATGCACCCCAATTTCCCGGCGCAGTTCCTGTATCTCGCCCAGTATTTTGCTCGTTCACCGCGCAACCGGGTCGTCTTCCTGACGAAGGAGACAAACGGCAACCGATTGAAGAATGTGACGATCGTCGGTTATAAGCCAAAGCGTGAGCCGACGCAGGGCGTACATCCGTATGTTCGCCCGATGGAGCAGGCCGTTTTAGATGGGCAGGCAACGCTTCGCGCAGCTGTTTCCATGCAGGAGAAGATCAAATTTCGCCCCGATGTGATCATCGGGCATACGGGCTGGGGCTCGACGCTCTATATGAAGGACATTTATCCGGAGGTACCGCTTATTGGCTATTTCGAATGGTATTATCATGCCAAGGATTCGGATATGGCATGGTGGCCGGATGAAAAGCCTTCGATCGACGATATGCTCCGCCTGCGCACGCTGAATGCGCATCATCTCGTAAATTTGCAGGCGTGCGATGTCCGCTATACGCCGACGCAGTGGCAGAAGTCGCAGTTTCCGCCGATGTATCAGGAGGGGATGCACGTCATTCACGAGGGGGTCGATGTGGACTTTTGCCGCCCGAATCCCGGTGCGAAGCTTGTGCTGAAGGATAAGGGGCTTGATCTTTCGGATGCAGAGGAGATCATCACCTATGTATCGCGCGGCTTTGAACCATATCGCGGCTTTCCGCAGTTTATGGAAGCGATCCGCATTGTGCTCGGGCGCCGCAAGAAGACGCATGTCGTGCTCGTCGGTATGGATCGAACCTGCTACGGTGCACAGCCCCCGAAGGGGAAGACGTGGAAGGGTATCGAAGAAGAGCGCGGCGGCTACGATAAGGAGCGCGTGCATTTCGTCGGTCACCTCAATCGCCTCGATTATCAGAAGGTCTTGCAGGCCTCGACAGTACACGTGTATCTGACACGCCCCTTTGTGCTCTCCTGGTCGATGATCGAGTCGATGAGCTTTGGCTGCGCACTCGTCGGTTCGAAGACGCCGCCGGTCGAGGAGGTCGTCGTCGACGGCGAAAACGGACTTCTTGCCAACTTCCGCCAGCCGGAGCATATCGCGCAGCGCATCGAAGAGCTTCTCGATGATCCAGCCCTTCGGGCTCGTCTCGGTAAGGCGGCGCGTGAGACTGTGCTTGCGCGCTACAATACGAACGATCGCGTAAAGGAACTGGCAAATCTGATTTACGGAGCAATGCGATGAGCACACTGGATATATCGAGACAGATTCCGCCACGCGCAAAGGTTGTTGTCGAGTTCGGTGCAACATCTGATCTGACGGCGCGTAACTTCCTGATGCTGCAGCCGGCATGCCGATGGACCATCGTGACGATGCAGGGGCTTGAGGCAGAAGAAGATTCTGGGAGCGTAGAAAGCACAGAAGACCGCATCACTGTCTTTCATGGCGATATGAGTGAAACTTCCTTTGAGGCAAGAGAAGGATTTGAGGAAGTGGATGCCCTGCTTGTCCGCGCAGAGGCTCTGGACGCCCATGGAGCGGGTTGGCGCGGCTGTCTCTCTCGTCTGCTTTTAAAGTTAGCACCAAGTGGGAAAAGTCATCCTTGAGACACCGAATCCTTCGGCACTTCCGAGATTACTCTCTTCCCTGCGTGGAGAAGAGCAGTCTGCTGCACCCGGCGTTCAGGTACTGAGTGATTTTCTATATGCGCAGGGATGGGATAAGCAGAGAACATTTGCCGTGCGTACGCCTGGCGACAAGGAGATAGAGCATGATCCGAAGCTTCCTGCGTTTTTAAAAGCGCTGCAGGATTATGCAGGGTTCGGAAGCTGTACTTGTGAAAGAGCGTATTTTATCCTCGGCTTTCCTCGTCGAAGCGCAGCAGAAGCAGGAGAAAGACATCTACTTGTATTCGATTCTCGGTGAAACCGCGGCGTGCTCGCGCGTGCGCGTGACCGATGCTTTTGCCATGATGAAGACAGATCTTTCGGTGCAGGCGCAGTCGATTGACTATGATAAATTCGTTGGCTGGCCGAAGACGGATTTTCCCATGCGTATCTTTTTGCGTCAGCGTATGCGCCATGATAATCCACAGCAGGCACGTCGCTTTGTGGATGAAATGCGCCGTCTCGGCTGGCTCTCGGTCTGCGAATGGGACGACAGCCCGGCGATGACAGAGGGAAATCCGATGCCGAACCATGAGGCTTTGTCACGGAGTGATTTCCTTGAGTTTCGCGCCTGTCATGCCGTCCAGACATCGACGGAGTTTTTGGCGAAGGAGTTTCGCGCCTATTGTCCTGTAGTGAAAGTTTTCCAAAATGCTCTCGATAAAATACCGCCTGAGCGCGATCGTTCAGGGAAAAGCAGATCAGCCGCTCACGGTCTTTTTCGGTGCTATCAACCGCGAGACCGAATGGCAGAGCCTTGTGCCGCATCTCAATAAGCTGGCGAATAAACTCGGCGACCGTATTCGCTTTAAACTCCTCATACGCACAGATTGCTTCGATATGCTCGACACGCCAAATAAAGAGTTTGTCGGACGTGAAACAGAATATGATGGGCGCTACGTTCCATTTGAAGAGTATTGGGAAGTTCTTCAGACAGCAGATGTCAATCTTCTGCCGCTTGCTGCGACGGATTTTAATCGCAAGAAGAGCGATCTCAAGTTCATCGAGTCAGCGGCCTGCGGTGCCGTTTCGCTTGCTTCGCCGACGATATATGAGGAAAGTGTTGTCAATGGCTTGACGGGCTATATCTGCCGAAAGTCAGAGGATTTTGCAAAGCGAATTGAAGAACTCGCAGAGAATAGAGAACGTCTTGCGATGATGGCACATGCGGCTTACCGCTATGTCAGAGATCATCGCATGCTTTCGCAGGTTTACGAGCAGCGTCTTGCCTGGTATCGTGAACTTGGCGCAAATTACGAAGAACTCGACCGCATGATGTTGGAACGCTGTGAAAAGATCAAGGGATGGAATGACGGAGTGGATTCTTGAGTGCAAAAGCGGCAGGTCTCTCCTGTCGCTTTTGCCATATTGTCACTAGATTAGGAAGGAAGACGAGATGGGGAGCGCACCGGAAGCACTTTCAAGAACTTTTGCCGCATATTTGGAGAAGGTGAAGAAAGAAAATAAGTTGATTCCGCAGGATTTTGTCAATATGATGGAGCCTCAGATGCGCGCCACTGGTTACCGTGTGCCGAAGCAGATGGGGGAACGCCCGGAGATCTATGTCACCCGCGACGACGCCGCAGGGGACTTCGTTCTCTTCTCACCTTTTCTGCGCGAGCTTCGGCGTATTTATCCTGCGGCTTACATCATGCTCTCGGTTTCGGGGCGAAGTGCTGATCTCGCACGCTGCTGTCCATATGTTGATGCGCTTGAGGTTCACCCCATGCAGTTTGATCCATCGAAACCTGCCGAAATATTGGAAGCACATTGGGCATACGCAGATGAACGACTTCTTTCTCATCATTTTGATATGGCATTCGGCGGCAGGTTAGGGCTCCGTTCACCTTCACTTCCGCAGATGTATCTTTCAGGGGCAAAGCGCCGCGTCGGCTTTACGCAGGATCGGCAGGGCCCAGGAGGGAAGATTATCCATGTTGGCTGGGACTGCTTTTTGACAAAGCCGGTGCCGCTTCCTAATATCGCTGTGCATGATGTCGATCGGAATTTATGGCTTTTAGAAACACTCCTTCAGCTGCCTATCGCTGACCGCAGCCTTGAGGTATGGTATCTGCAGCAGGATAGAGAAATAGCACTGCGGCTTCTGCATCCTCTGCAGGAAGCGGGTATGAAGAGATTTTATACTGTCGTACCGACCGCGAGTCTGCCGCGCAAGCTGTGGCCAGTCGAGCGCTATATGGAACTTTTGAAACAGATTCTTGAAGAGGAAAAGGATGTCGGTCTTGCCATTCTTGGCGGTCCTAGGGATCAGGAGCTTTGCTCACAGCTTGCAGCTGCTTTTGGTCAGCGAGCGGTGATGCTCGCCGGCAAGGCAAACTTCCGCGTGACAGCGGCAATCCTTGAGAATGCATCGCTTTACATTGGAAATGATACAGGCGCACTTCACATTGCTGCTGCCCAGAGAAAGCCGATTCTTTCGGTATCTTGTTTCCCAAGCTCTCTAAAACTGCGGTCAATGTCTGTTCCCATTCGCTTTGCACCTTATGGTGTGCCAAGTGTCATTTGCTGTCCAGCTGAAGCCAGAGATGCATGTGCTGAGGGAAAGAAGTTACAGGCTATGGCTGCCAGGAAAAAGAAACCGCACTGTATTTTAGGGGTCAAGACGGAGACAGTTTTGCGCGGCTATCGTGTCCTGCAGAAGATGCTTCAGGAACATAAGGTTCAGAGCGTATTTATTAAGTGATTCGGCGATGGAAAGAAGCTTCTTTTAGATAAAGTAGGAGGACGTAAGTAAGTTGCGTGAACCCATGGTCTCGGTTATCGTACCGGTCTACAATAAAGAAGAATGGCTGGCGTCTTGCATAGAAAGTATCTTGCGTCAGACATTTTCGGATTTTGAACTGATTCTCGTCGATGATGGATCGACCGATGGAAGTCTTGTCTTAGAAGCAAAATTTGCGGCAGAGGATGAGCGTATTCGGCGTATTGTCCTAAAAGAGAATGGCGGACTTTCAGCTGCACGAAATCATGGTATTTCTATCGCACGCGGTCGATACATCACATTTTTGGATGCAGACGACTGGATAGATCCCGATTATTTGCTTACACTTTGCCGAACAGCAGAAAAGTATCGAGCCGATGTCGTCGGCATGGGGTATGCTGCGATGATGATGCAGAACGGAAGCTGGCAGGAGCATAAGGTTAGCACATATCCGATCGGCTGGACTTCTGTTCTGCACAAGGAAGAGCGAAAGAAGCGCTTGGATCTGTGGAGCAAATCCTCCTTTATGATCAATACGGCATGGGGTAAGCTCTATCGGCGGAGATTACTCTTAGAAAGTGGTATTGTTTTTTCTCCAAAGGCGCGCGTGACAGAGGATATTCTCTTTTCCTTCTGTGTCGTTTGCTACGCAAAAACCTTTGTCTTTCTTAAAGACACGATGTATCGATGCCGACAGACGGAGACATCGATGACGCGCGGAGGAACTTCAAAGGAAAAATTTGAAATGGCAGTGAATGCGGTGCTGGAAGCAGGGCGCATGCTGCAGGTGTATATTGACCGAATGCCGGAGATTAAGGCAGACAATAAGCTTTGCCGTCAGCTGCAAGTGTTTATGGGAGCGGCTTTTAATCATATGATTTTTGATATACGTTCGCAAGGTCTTTCGATTAAGACGATATTGTCAGCAATTGATCATTGTGTGTCAAAGACAGAGCCGCAGGCTGCGCACCTGACCGCTGCCATCGCAGAGATGATGCTCAGGAAATTCAGCAAGCCTGCTGGCCGTGATATGAATGTGAGAAGCCGTGAGAATGCTGTGCAGTAACGAATGGAAGAAGGAGCGAGGTGTATGAAGGAGCCTGAGGTCTCTGTGATCGTGACCGCGTACAATGTCGCGCTGTATCTTGAGGCTTGTGTCAGGAGTATTCTCCGTCAGACGATGCCGGATTTTGAAATGATCCTCGTTGAAGACTGCTCGACGGATGGAACCCGTGCAGAAGCCGAGCGACTCGCGCTGATGGATGAGCGAATCCGGCTGGTCTGTCACGAGCAGAATTTTGGAGTTTCAGCGGGGCGCAATAAGGGGCTTTCGCTTGCACGCGGAAGGTACATCATGTTCGTCGACGGCGATGACTGGCTGGAAGATACGTGTATGGCATCTCTTTTGCGGGTGGCGGATGAACAGAGAGCGGATCTCGTGATGACGGGCTATATCGCAATGGAGCAGAAAGAAGACGGTTCTTGGCAGGAACAGCGCCGCAGTGTCTATCACATCAAGGAACCGCTTCTTTCGGCAAAAGGGCGGAAGCGTCACTGTGCCATGTGGGCGGAAAAGTATTTTAACCTCACGGTATGGGCAAAACTCTATCGCCGTTCCTTTATGGAAAAGGCAGAACTGACCTTTGCGCCGGATGTACGCCTTATCGAGGATATTCTCTTTTCCTTCTGCGTGCTCTGCCGTGCGGAGAGGATCGTCTGGGTGCCGGGCGGCATGTATCGCTATCGACAGACGGAGGAATCGATCACGCGCGGGAAAAATTCGCCCGCACGTTTTCGCGAGGGCTTGCAGTCTGCTATAGCAGCAGGGCGCGTGATGGATGCCTATATCAATTCGATGCCGGAAGTGGCATCCGATTCGGCACTCTGTGAGAAGCTGCGCTTGACACTGGGAAGACTTTATTATAAGTACGTCTTTATGGATCGAGCGAAAGGGCTTTTGGTCAGCGAAGCTCTGTTAACGGCGGGGGAAGTTCTCTCGGAAGAGGCTCCGGCTGTAGCTCCCTTCTTTTTTTCTATGTTGGATGCAGTGCTGCGAAAGGGTCACTGATGGATTGCATTCTACTCTACTCGAATGTTTTTCGGATAAACAAAAAGAGCACGCTCAAAAGGTCGTGCTCTTTTTGTTTATGTTTTATTCCATGGCCTGCAAGCTGTCGCAGCTTCTTTTCAAACGCGTCATGGATGCGCTTTTTCCTAGGAGCGCAAGGATCTCGGTGGCGCCGCCCGGTGTGACGAGTTTGCCGGCGGCAGCGATGCGCAGAACCCACATGGCAAGTCCCTTCTTTATCTTGCTTTCTGCGATATAGGCATTTAGGGCGTCCGTAGAGCTTTTCGTTCGTCCATTCGGTGTCACTGACTGGCTCTAGGCACTCGATGAGTTTTGGCAGAAGCTCTTTTGCCTTTTCCGGCGTCACCTTATTGCGCTTATTCTCATAAAAGCTCGCGTCAAAGGCCGGCTGCTCGATGAGGAAGGATATCTCACCTTCGATGTCACTCAGACGGCTGATGCGGGTGCGCAGAAGATTTGCGAGCGTCGTCCAGTGCTTTTCAAGATAGTCCGGAAGTTCACCGGCATAGGGACGGGCGAGCTTTTGAAATGCATCCTCTCCCATCCTTTTGAAGTATTCGCCGTTGATCCAGCCAAGCTTGTTATAATCAAAGACGGCGGGAGATTTGGAAAGGCCTTCGAGGCTGAAGGCAGCGATGAGATCCTCCATGGTGAAGAGTTCCTGATTTGTCGTCTTCGGGTTCCATCCGAGCAGCGCGACATAGTTCGTGATGGCTTCCGGCAGATAGCCCATCTTGACGAGGTCTTCAAAGCTCGTCGCGCCATGGCGCTTGGACAGCTTCGAAATGGAGCCGTCTTCGTTCTTGCCCATGACGGGAGCCAGGTGGATGAAGACCGGCTCTTCCCAGCCAAATGCCTGGTAAAGAAGTGTGTATTTCGGCGTGGAGGTGATGAACTCAGCGCCGCGCATGACGTGCGTGATGTTCATCAGATGGTCGTCGATGACATTGGCAAAGTTGTAGGTCGGCATGCCGTCGCGCTTCAGGAGAATCTGATCTTCGAGTTCCTCGTTCTTTATGGTGATGATACCGTGGAGGACGTCGTGAAAGGTCGTCTCACCATCGAGCGGCATTTTCTGGCGGATGACGTAGGTATCATCGTTTTTTAGGTGCTGATCGATCACGTCCTGCGGCAGGTTTCGACAGGTGCGATCGTAGCCGCCGTATTCACCCGCGGTGTGGTCTTCCTTTGGATCGCAGAAGCAGCGGTAAGCTGCGCCTTTTTCTACGAGCTCTTCGGCATATTTTTTGTAAAAATCCATGCGCTCGCTTTGAACGTATGGGCCGCAGTCTCCGCCGTAGCCTGGACCTTCGTCGGGAACGATGCGGGCGAGCTTAAGCGTGCGCCGGATGAAGTCGACAGCATCGGCGACGTAGCGCGTGCGGTCGGTATCTTCGATGCGCAGGATGAAGTCTCCCTTCTGCGCTTTGGCGTAGAGATACCCATAGAGGGCAGTGCGGAGATTGCCGATGTGCATATAGCCTGTCGGGCTCGGTGCAAATCGTGTGCGGACGTTGTTTGTAGACAAGAGTAGCCTCCTAATGCGATGTTAAAATCTCGGATGTGCGATGTGGTTGCCTTTCAGGAATTGGTAAAATGCGCGGTAGAGGACAAGGATGCTCATGGCACCGGGATCTTCGTGACCGATGCTGCGCTCGCCGATAAGCTGCGCGCGCCCCTTTCTTGCGACGATGTCCTTCGTGTGCTTTACGCCCTCGCGGCCTGCGCGAAGACCGTCCTGCAGGACTTCAAAAAGGCGTTTGTTTCCCGCATTTTCTGGGAGGAAGGCATCGTGGATGGGAATCAGCGCGTCAAGGATGGTCTTGTCATTCCTGCCTGCGCGTCCGCGCCGTTTCACGTCTTCGATGGCAGCGGTGAGCAGACGCTCGATGTTTGTGATGGTGAGCGTGGTATCGCTTTCGCATGCTTCGGCAGCCTTTTTGAATGCAGAACCAAAGAGTGGACCCGCTGCGCCGCCGACGTTCATGATCAGTGTTTCTCCGATCGCATCTAAGATCTTCTTTGGGTCTTTGTCGTCGTCCATCGCTTCAATGGTCTCTTTGACGGCAGTGAATCCGCGCGCCATATTGATGCCGTGATCGCCGTCGCCGATTTCTCGGTCTAGGTCAGTCAGATAGTCGCGCTGCGAGATGATCGCGTTGCTCACAGCTTCGACTGCATCGGTGATCCTGCTCATGGGGGTTGCTCCTTTGTTCCTGCATACGTGGGTTCTTAAAAAAATTTTCTGCTTCTCCTAGCGTATGGCAAAGAACGGGGCAGAAAAATATTTTTCATTATAACATGATGACAGGATTTGACAAGCATTCTTGAAAAGTCAGAAAATACGAGGGAAGAAACAGCTGCCTTTAAGGGATATTTAATGTAGATTTCACCGGCCTTTTCTTGACTTTTTTCCATCTGTAGTATAGACTAATTTTCATCTATTTACCAGAATTCAACGATTTGTTGGGCAGTCGTATTCTCTGCTTGTAAGTATCCTATGGTTAGGAGGTCCTCTCTTGTTCTATCAAAGCCGAAAGTGGAAGGTCTTGGCGCTTGCATCGCTTCTCGCAGCGGTGTCGGCGGCAATCATGGGCTGCGGCAGCGAGCAGCAGCAAAAGCAGCAGGCGACACCTGTTAAAGGCTGTGTCGGCTATCCAGCAGGATACGCCGCTTAGCAGTGAGTTCGCAGGGCAGATTGTTTCTAAAAATACGGTCAATGTGCAGTCGAAGGTCTCCGGCAACATTGTCGAAAAGTTCGTACAGGGCGGTCAGTTCGTCAAGGCGGGGCAGCCGCTTTACCGCATTGATTCGCGCCAGTATGAGTCGGCCGTGCTTCAGGCGAAGGCGACGCTTGCACAGTCATCGGCGACCTTGAGCAACGCACAGACGGATCTCGGGCGCGACCAGCAGCTTTACGCATCCAATGCGATCAGCGAACAGAGCGTCACGACGCAGCAGGCAAATGTCAATGCCTATCAGGCGGCGTGCGACGCCAATTCCGCTATTTTGCAGCGTGCGGAGCAGGACCTTGCCGATACCATGGTTTACGCACCGATGTCGGGACAGCTCGCGGTCAACGATGTCGCGGTCGGCACCTATGCGACGGCGGGCAACACAAACCTCGTTACAATCGGTTCGTCCAGTCCCGTCTATGCGCAGTTTTCCATTTCAGAAAGCGATTATCTAAAGTTCATGAGTCTCCGCCAAAACCAGACGGGAAAGGCGGGCAATCTCACCGTGTCGCTGACGCTCTCGGACGGTTCGCAGTATCCGATCGACGGGCGCATCGTCGAGACTGATCGCGCGCTTGCTGACCAGACGGGCACGCTGACGATGAAGGCGCTCTTTGACAACCCGAACGGACTGCTACTTCCGGGAATGTTTGCCCGCGTAAAGCTCATGGGCGAGGTCGTGCCAAATGCGATTCTCGTACCGCAGCGCGCTGTGCAGCAGCTTCTTGACAAGTCCTTTGTCATGGTCGTGGGTGCGGACGGCAAGAGCGAGGCGCGCACAGTTGAGCTCGGCGAGAAGGTCGGCAGTTACTATATCATCAAAAACGGCATTTCCGCAGGGGATACCGTCGTCGTCGAGGGGCTTTCGAATCTCCAGGAGGGCAAGGATCTCGATGTCACGATGGTCACGCCGGAAGAGATGGGCTTCTCGCTCGAGGGCGACGATACGATGTTTGATTCCAATGCGGTTGCTAACTCGGATGCTCAGCCGGCTTCTGAGTAAGGGGGCTTTGACGTGTCAAAATTCTTTATCCATCGCCCCATCTTTGCGATCGTCATATCGCTGATCATCGTCATTGTCGGCATTATCGCAGCTTTTCAGCTGCCGATTGCGCAGTATCCACAGATTTCGCCGCCGACGGTCGGCGTATCAACAGCCTATACGGGTGCGAATGCCTCCGTTGTCAATGAGACCATCGCACAGATCGTCGAGCAGCAGGTCAACGGCACGCAGGGCATGGATTATATGTCCTCAAACTCGGATGATACGGGTGCCTATCGTCTTTCGGTTACCTTCAAGATCGGTACGGACGGCGATATGGACGCTGTCAAAGTGCAGAACAACGCCGCGACGGCGAATGCAAGTCTGCCGGCAGATGTGCAGCAAGTCGGTCTAACGACGCGCAAGGCGTCGAACGATATGGCATACGTCATGGCGATTTATACGCCAAACGGCAATTATGACCGCGCGTTCATGAAGAACTACGCGGATATCTACCTCGTGGACAAACTCAAGCGCGTGCCGGGGGTCGGCGATTTGCAGATCTTCGGCTCGGACTATTCGATGCGCGTTTGGCTGAACCCTGACCGCCTCGCAGAGCTTGGACTCACGGTAGCAGATGTTCAACAGGCAATTAAGGAGCAGAATATTCAGGCGCCTGCCGGCACTGATCGGCGCACTACCCGGCAGACAATGGGCAGGAAAAGCAGTACACGGGTCGCGTGCAGGGGCGTTTGGCAACGCCGGAGGAATTCGGTGCAATCATTGTCAAGGCGGCGCCGGACGGCAATTTTGTTCGCTTAAAGGATGTCGCCCGCATTGAAACGGGTGAGAAATCGAACTCAGTCGTTGCGAAGTACAACGGCTATCCGTCCGTTGCCCTCGCCATTCAGCTGACGAGTGACGCAAATGCAATGGAGACTGTCGCCGGTGTCAAAAAGGTCTTTGAGGAAGCTCAGCAGAACCTTCCGCCGGGGCTCAATATGGGCGAGGTTTTTGACAGTACAAACTTCATCAAGGCCTCCATTCGAGAGGTTGCAGAGACGTTTTTCGAGGCGCTCGTCCTCGTCGTGCTCGTCATTTTCCTCTTCCTTCAGAGCTGGCGAGCAACGCTGATCCCGCTGCTCGCCGTGCCGGTGTCGCTCATCGGTACGTTTGCCGCGTTTGTCATCCTCGACTTTTCCATCAATACACTGACGCTCTTTGCCATGGTTCTCGCCATTGGTCTCGTCGTCGATGATGCGATCGTTGTCATTGAAAATGTCGAGCAGCATATGGAAAAGGGACTTCGGCCCATCGATGCGACGGAGCGCGCAATGGCGGAGGTACAGGGACCTGTCGTCGCCATCGCCTTTGTTCTCGCGGCAGTCTTTGTCCCGGTCGCCTTTCTCGGCGGTATAACGGGCGTTCTTTACAAGCAGTTTGCTCTCACGATCGCGATCTCGATGGCGCTTTCGGCATTTATCGCGCTGACACTGACGCCGGCGCTCTGCACGCTCATCTTGAAGCCGCATACAGAAAGCGAAAAAGAAGGCGTGCTCGACCGCTTCTTTACAGCGTTTAACAACTGGTTTGACCGCACGAAGGAGGGCTACGTCGGCATCGTCGCACGCTTTATCCATCATGCGCGCTTTGCTTTCCTCTTCCTCATCATTATCCTGGGCGTGACAGCGCTCGTCTATTTGAAGCTGCCGTCTACCTTTGTGCCGGATGAGGATCAAGGCTATCTCTTCACAGCGGTGAATCTGCCGGAGGGCACTTCACTCAATCAGACACAGAAGACGGTCGATCACATTTCTGAAGCGGCCCGACAGCTGCCGGGCGTTCACAGTGTCCTCGGTGTCACGGGTTTTGATGTCCTGTCACACGGTCAGAAGCCCTCCGGTGCATTGGTGATCCTCGGCATGGACGATTGGTCGCAGCGAGACCCGAGTGCATCGGTTGCCGCAACGGTAGGCAAGATGTTCGGCGTCGGCGCGAAGGTAGCGCCGGAGGCGATGACCGTTGCACTGAATCCACCACCGCTTCCAGGACTGGGAAGCGTCGGCGGATTCTCTCTTGAGCTTCAGGATATGAGTGGGCATACGGAGGAGGAGATCGCAGATATCACCACGAAGATTCTTGCAGCAGCAAACCAGCGTCCGGAATTAAGGGGTGTTCGCACGACGTATTCCAATAAGTCGCCGATCTATGACTACGAGGTCGATCGCGAGAAGGTCAAACAGCTCGGCGTTCAGCTCTCGGATGTCTTTACCGCACTTCAGGTCAACTTTGGCGGTGCGCAGGTCAATGACTTCAACCGATTTGGCAGGAGTTATAAAGTCATGCTCCAGTCGGATACGATGTACCGCAGCGATGCGGAGGCGATGAAGTTTGTCTTTGTCAAGAGTCAGAAAGGCACGATGGTACCGCTCGATACGCTCCTGAAACCTCGCCTTTCCACAGCACCAAACCAGATATCACGCTTTAACGGTACGCGCTCAATTCAGTTCCAGGGCAATGCGGCACCGGGGTATTCTTCCGGTCAGGCAATGAACGCCATCGAGGAAGTCGTCCGTCAGACGGCACCGAATGGCTTCAACATCGACTGGTCGGGACAGAGCCGCGAGGAAAAGGCGGCATCGAGTTCCACGGGGCAGGTTCTCGCGCTCGCGCTCGTCTTTGTCTTCCTCTGCCTTGCTGCTCTTTATGAGAGCTGGTCCGTGCCGTTTGCCGTTCTCCTCACCGTCCCGACGGGGCTCTTCGGCGCTGTCGTCTCAGAGTTCAGTCTCTCGATGCTTGAAGGCATCTTTGGAATTCAGAACCCAGGGCTTCAGGACAGCGTTTACATGCAGATCGGTGTCATCATGATCATCGGTCTTGCTGCAAAGAACGCGATCCTCATCGTCGAGTTTGCAAAGGTTCGCGTCGACCGCGGCATGGAGCCTGTGAAAGCGGCACTTGAGGCGGCAGGTCTGCGCCTCCGCCCGATTCTCATGACGAGCTTTGCGTTCATTATCGGCTGTCTGCCGCTTGCGGTTGCGACAGGGGCAGGCGCTGCAGCGCGAAACGGCATGGGCGTCGCAGTTGTCGGCGGCATGCTCTTTGCGACGAGTATAGGCATCTTTCTCATCCCGGTCTTCTTTGTCATTACGGAGTGGGTCGCGGTGAAGCTCGGTATTCAAAAGCAGGCAAAGCACAAGTCAACGGCAGATTATATGTAACCGATACAGGCGGCAGCGCCGTCCGGCAATGCGCGTTTATATTCTGAGGCGTCACGTATTTCGTGGCGTCTTTCGTTTTTCGAATCTACGTTACATGTTACGGACATGCGTGCCCCACGCAAACGCCTCGTTACGTAAGCGGTCGTGCACTTGTACGCTGAACAACCGGCGGACTTCTTAAACATGCTGCGCTTGGACGAAAGAAGTTCGCCGGGGCGTACCGTGCACTTTTCCCGCTTGCTTCACTAAGGTTTGCTTAGGCGCACCGTATTCTTCCGTAACATTTTCGGCAGAGCTTCGTTTTCCCTTGGTCTTGAAGAAAGGAAAGAAATGTTCTATAATAGCAAGACGAAAATAAATGCACGTGCTGCGCTTGGCAGCGTATTTTGGAGGTAACGTTTCATGGCAGAAAAGAACAAGCCGATGACGCGCGAGGAGGCGCTCGAGCAGGCGCTCAAGAAGATCGAGAAGGATTTCGGCAAGGGTTCTATCATGCGCCTTGGCGAGGCGAAGGCGAACATGAACATCGCCGTCATTCCGACCGGTATTCTGCCGCTCGATATCGCGCTCGGCGTCGGCGGGCTTCCGCGCGGCCGCATCACGGAGCTCTACGGCCCGGAATCCTCCGGCAAGACGACGGTCGCGCTCCATATGATCGCAGAAGCGCAGAAGCAGGGCGGTGTTGCCGCCTTTATCGACGCAGAGCATGCGCTCGACCCTATTTATGCCGCAAAGCTCGGCGTCAACATCGACGACCTTTTGATCTCACAGCCGGATACCGGTGAACAGGCACTCGATATCGTCGACGCTCTTGTCCGTTCGAGTGCCATCGACATCATCGTCGTCGACTCGGTCGCGGCGCTGGTGCCAAAGGCTGAAATCGAGGGAGAAATGGGTGAAAGCCACGTCGGTCTTCACGCTCGTCTGATGAGTCAGGCCATGCGCAAACTGACGGGCATCATCGGCAAGACGAGGACGGTTGCGATCTTCATCAATCAGATCCGTGAGAAGGTCGGCGTCATGTTCGGCAATCCCGAGGTCACGACGGGCGGAAGAGCGCTGAAATTTTATTCATCCGTCCGCATCGACGTTCGCAAGAAGGATGTTCTGAAGCAAGGCGACAAGTTGATCGGTAACCACACGCGCGTAAAGATCGTCAAGAATAAGGTCGCGCCGCCGTTCCGCGTGGCAGAGTTTGATATCATGTATGGCGAAGGGTTTCGCGCGTCTCTAGTCTCCTCGACATGGCCGTTGAGATGGACATCGTCAATAAGAGCGGTGCTTGGTTTAGCTATGGCGCGGTTCGCCTCGGCCAGGGCAAGGAGAATGCGAAGCAGACGATCAATGAAACACCGGGCATGGCGGATGAACTCGAGGAGAAGATTCGCGCGAAGATCGCAGAGGAGGAGGGCGCAGGCCCACTTATCGTCGGACAGGACAAAGATACTGCGGAGAAGGCAGAAAGCGCTGCGGAGCCGACGGAAGACGAGCTGATCGATAAGATCATCAAGGATGCCGATGTGGACGAGGCGTAAGAGGCCCTTGACGGAGGACTTAGGTGAAGGAGCAACGTCCGGCGATTGGACATTTGTTCCTGGAAAGGGCAGCGGGGTGCAGGGGGCCGCGAAAGCAACTGGAAAGAAATTGCCCGGTGAGAAGAAGACGGCACTCGCTGCGGCGACCGACATGCTCGCGCGGCAGGACTACAGCATCCGAAAGCTGGTCGAGAAGCTGCGCCGAAAGGATTACCGCGCAGAAGAGATCGTCGCTGCGCTGCGTCGGCTGAAGGAACTGCACTATCTCGACGAACGCGGCGCCTGTGAGCGGCAGTTCCATTACCTCTACGAGGAGAGCCGAAAAAGTGTTCGTCAGATCGTCGTCACGCTTTTTGAAACGCGGTTATCCGAAGGAGCTTGTCATATCTTTTATCCCAAAAGAATATCTATGAGCGTGAAAAAGCAGCGGCGCTTCGCAGCCTGCACGTCAAGTACAGGCCGACGCATGACAGGCGAAAGATGAGGGCTAATCTCTGTCGAAATGGCTTTGATGCCTCTGCTGTATACGATGCCGTTCGTATTTTCACTGCGTCCATCGGAGATGAAGAGAAGTAAAGCTTGGGCGGTGCAGAATATGCGTCTGTAGGGTCTGGGAGAGGAAAGTTCTTTTATGCAGCAGCCTTATGAATCTTATATGCGTCTCGCCTTGGACGAGGCGAAAAAAGCATACGATATGGGGGAAGTTCCAATCGGTGCTGTCATCGTGAATGCCGGCGGCGATGTTGTCGCGCGCGGACACAACCGAAGGGAGTGCGATCACGATGCGACAGCACATGCCGAGATGATCGCCATCCACGAGGCGTGTGAGAAACTCGGCCGCTGGCGGCTGACGGGTTGCACGCTCTTTGTGACGATCGAGCCCTGCCCGATGTGTGCGGGTGCCGTTGTCATGAGCCGCCTGGATCACGTCATCTACGGCGGAACGGATGCCAAGGCGGGCGCATGCGAATCTATCTTCAATATTCCGGGGCATCCTGCGCTGAATCATACGCCGGAGATAACGGCAGGCATCCTCGCAGATGAATGCGCTGCACTGATGAAGGACTTTTTCCGTGTAAGGCGAAAGAAGAAGCGGTCGGAATTTGACAAAGATTTGACGAGGCATTATACTATGCTGTAGTTTAAGCAGCCGAGACGATCGCGGCAGCCTTCTGGCTGATGAGGAAAGTCCGGGCTCCATAGGGCAGTGTGCCGGATAACGTCCGGCGAGGGTGACCTCAGGGACAGTGCTATAGAAATTTAAACCGCCGCTTGTCGGTAAGGGTGGAAGGTGCGGTAAGAGCGCACCAGCGGCCGGGTGACCGGTCGGCTTGGGTAAACCCCACACGGAGCAAGACCAAATAGGAAAGAGCTAATGTGGTCCCGCATTTCTTTCGGGTAGTGTCGCTTGAGCCATACGGCAACGTATGTGCCTAGATAAATGATCGTCACCGTTTCGGCGGAACAGAACTCGGCTTATTGGCTGCTTACAACTGCATAGAAATTCATATGGCTGCCTTTGGCAGCCTGTTTTCATGTGCAGATACTGCCCTGCACTATGATGAACTATTTTGAAAATACCATGAAAACGATAGTATCTATATTTTTTTCAGATAGGTGTGTTAATATACACACATCGATTGGTTATGACACGGCGCAGCGCCGTATCATCAAGCGCCATTCGGGCGCTGAAATTCTTGGGTGTATATATGTATGAAGCCGAACTCGGCCCAGAGGCGGGGGAACCAAGTTTTGGGGTGAACAGACGCAGAGCATACAGGGAAAATGCTTGTGTGATAAAGCGTTTGCGGGTGCATCTCCATCCGAACCCGGCAGCTAACCTCGTAGGCGAAAAGAGAGAGGAGTATCCCCTTGTTTAAACGAATGCGTATTTTTTTCCTAGTGTCCATCTTTATGCTCGGTGCAGTTTCCGTTGCATCTGCAGCAGCTTTCCGTGTCGGCGATGAGGGAAGTGAAGTTCTCGCGATTCAGAAACAGCTGGCAAACCTTGGCTACGATGTCCCGGTAGACGGTGACTATGGTCCTGCGACTGTGGATGCTGTCAAATCTTTCCAGAATGCGCAGGGGATGGAGTCCAATGGGCTCGTCGGTTCTGCGACGTATTCGGCGCTTCTCGGCAAGACGATGCCGGCGTCCATCTCCCGCGGCAGCAACTATGTTTCCCGTGCCGTTCTCTCAGAATCCATGAATTATCTCGGCGTTCCGTATGTCTTTGGCGGCACGACGCCTTCGGGTTTCGACTGCTCCGGCTATGTCCGCTACGTCTTCGCAAAGGCAGGCATCCAGCTTCCGCGTACGGCTGATGCACAGTATGAAATGGGCACGCCGGTCGCAACGAGCGAGCTTGTGCCGGGAGACCTCGTCTTCTTCTCAACGTATGAGCCGGGCGCTTCGCACGTCGGCATCTATCTCGGCAATGATAAGTTCATCAACGCATCTTCGAGCCGCGGCGTTTCCGTTGCATCACTGCATAATTCTTATTGGAACGCCTGCTACATCGGTGCACGCCGTGTCCTGTAAGAAAATTTCAGTAGGAACGTTTAGGGAGAGGCTTCAGCCTCTCCTTTTTTGAAGAAGAAAAGGACGGATCGATGTCGGATGTTTTCTTAGTGATCCTCATCGCCCTGATGATCGTGTACACTTTCGGAGATGAACTCTTTTCCTGAAGGCAGGGGCGTTTTTATGAAACTTCCCGCCAAAAACCGTGTAACATGTGTTTCTTGCACGCAGCAATCCTTTGTTGTAGAATAGGAAGGAGGCGATGATAACGCTTCCTTCCTTTTTTGTGCAAAAAGCAAATCGTATGTTTAGGCAGAGAAAATGGAAATGATTTACTGGATTGTGCCGCCTGACTTTCGGGTGGCTGTACCATAGGTGGTGTAAAAATGAAACCATTTTATAATGTGGGGGTCGACGTCGGTTCGACGACCATCAAATTGGTCGTGCTCGATGAAGCGAAGAAGCTCATCTACAAGAACTACGAGCGCCATTTCTCGGAGATCGGGAATGCCCTGCAAAAGAATCTGATGCATCTAAAGGACATCGTCGGTGAGAAAAAATTTTCGTTCGCACTGACGGGTTCGGCGGGTATGGGCATCGCCCAGCGCATCGGACTTCCCTTTGTACAGGAGGTCATTGCGTGTGCAGCAGCGGTGAGAGATCTGATTCCGCGCACGGATACGGTCGTCGAGCTCGGCGGCGAGGACGCGAAGATCACTTACTTCGGCGATGCGCCGGAGCAGCGCATGAATGGTGTCTGTGCAGGCGGCACGGGCTCCTTTATCGACCATATGGCATCGCTTCTTTCGACGGATGCACCGGGGACTCAATGCGCTTGCGGAAAAAGGGCAGGCAGATCTATACGATCGCGTCGCGCTGCGGTGTCTTTGCAAAGACCGACATTCAGGCGCTGATGAACGACGGCGCAGAAAAAGCAGACATCGCGCTTTCCGTTTTCCAGGCAGTGGTCAACCAGACGATCGGCAACCTGGCGCAGGGGCGCCCCATTGCGGGGAATGTCGCCTTTCTCGGCGGTCCATTGCACTTTCTTCCAGCGCTGAAGCAGCGCTTTATCGAAACGCTGAAGCTCGATGCGGCGCACATCGTCGATGTCGATTACGGCAATTATTTCGTCGCCATGGGCGCTGCGCTTTCAGACGAAGCAAGATGCATCGACGCAGCGGAGCTTACGGACAGCATCGAGCGCGCGAAAACGGCGGCAGCCGCGGAGACGCGGACGGCAGATTTCACGCTCTTTACGGGCAAAGAAGATTATCAGGCGTTCAAGGCGCGTCACGAAAAAGACAGGGTTCGGCGCGGCGATTTCAAGAGTTACAGCGGTCCGGTTTACGTTGGCATTGATGCTGGCTCCACGACGACGAAGATCTGCGCGATCGGCAAGAATAAAGAGGTTCTCTACACCTCTTACGGCAGCAATATGGGCTCGCCGCTGAAGACTGTCGTGAAAGAGATGCAGGATCTCTACAGCGAACTGCCGGCAGCGGCAAAGATTGCGGGCGTCATGACGACGGGATACGGTGAGAAAATCGTCAAGGCGGCACTGCACGCGGACGGCGGCGAGGTCGAGACCTTTGCACATCTGCGCGCGGCGCAGGAGTTCTGTCCAGAGGTCACCTTTGTCCTTGACATCGGCGGACAGGACATGAAGTGCTTCTTTGTCAGGGACGGCAGCATCGGCAACATCACGCTGAACGAAGCGTGCAGCGCGGGCTGCGGCTCCTTTATTCAGAACTTCGCCGAGGGTCTTCACATGACGCCGGCAGAGTTCGCAGGTCTTGCGACTGAATCGAAGGCGCCGGTCGACCTCGGCACGCGCTGTACGGTCTTCATGAATTCAAAGGTCAAGCAGGCGCAGAAAGAGGGCGCAGATGTTTCGGACATCTCGGCGGGCATCGCATTTTTCTGTCATCAAGAATGCGCTCTTTAAGGTCATGCAGCTCAAAGACGTGCGCGAGCTCGGCGATCATATTGTCGTGCAGGGCGGCACTTTCTACAACGACGCTGTGCTCCGGTGCATGGAAAAACTGCTCGACCGCGAGGTCATTCGCCCGGATATTGCGGGTCTGATGGGCGCTTACGGTGCGGCGATCCTCGCGCTCGAAGCCGGTACGAAAGAATCGACGCTTCTCGGCGCAGACAAGCTGAAGGACTTTTCTGTCGACACGAGTTCGTATCGCTGTAAGGGCTGCGGCAATAAGTGCCTGATCACGATGCAGAAGTTCTCCGACGGCAGCAAGTACTTCACGGGCAACCGCTGTGAGCGCGGCATCGGCGGCGAAAAGAAGTCAGCGGATGTGCCGAACATCTACGCGTACAAATACGAGCGGCTCTTCCATCACTACGAGTCGCTGAAGAATGCCAAGCGCGGCAGGATCGGCATTCCGCGCGTTCTCAATATGTATGAGGATTATCCCTTCTGGCATACCTTCTTTACAAAACTCGGCTACGAAGTTGTGGTTTCCGGCAAGTCCAGTGCAAAGATGTACTACAAGGGCATGGCGACGGTGCCGAGCGATTCGCTCTGCTATCCCGCAAAACTCGTTCACGGTCACATCATGGATCTCATCGAAAAGGGCGTCGATAAGATCTTCTACCCGTGTGAGCCTTACAATATGAAGGACGAGGTTCATGCGTCGGACAATCACTTCAACTGCCCGGTCGTCGCATCGTATGCGGAAAACATCCGCGGCAATATGGACATCCTGCGCGAAAAGAACATCGAGTTTTTGCAGCCGTTTCTGCCGATTCACGACAAGAAACGCATGGTGAAGCGCCTTTATGAAGAGCTCGGCGGCAGCGAGGGGCTGACGAAGTCGGCGATCAAAGAGGCGGCGGAGGCGGGCTATGCAGAGATTGCAAAGTACCGCGAAGACGTCCGCGACTACGGGGAGAAGATTCTCGAGCGCATCGAAAAGACCGGCGAACATGCCATCCTACTCGTCGGCCGTCCGTACCACATTGATCCGGAAATCAACCACGGCGTGCCGGAGATGATTCAGTCGTACGGTCTGCCGATTCTCTCAGAAGATGCGGTCTACCATCTGCCGACAAAGGGCACGCACCTTTCCATCGTCAACCAGTGGAGCTATCACGCGCGTCTTTACCACGCGGCAGAGTTCGTCGCCGCGCATCAGAACCTTACGCTGATTCAGTTCAGTTCGTTTGGCTGTGGGCTTGATGCTGTCACGACGGGACAGGTCAAGGAGATTCTCGAAGGGCATGACCGCATCTACACGATGATCAAGCTCGACGAGGTCAGCAACCTCGGTGCGGCACGCATCCGCCTGCGCTCGCTGATGGCGGCGCTGAAGCGCAGGAAGCCCGCGCCGTATCAGGATATTGTCTTCCCTGACCGGCCGCATTTTACAGAGGACTGCAAGAAGACGCATACAATTCTCGCGCCGCAGATGGCGCCGATTCACTTCGAGCTCTTTCAGACGGTGCTTGAAAAGTACGGCTATAAGGCGGCGATACCGCCGATGCCGGACAAGCATGCGATCGATCTCGGGCTGCGCTATGTCAACAACGATATGTGCTACCCGGCGATCGTCGTCATCGGTCAGCTCATCGCCGCACTGAAGTCCGGCAAGTACGACCCCGATCACACGAGCATCATGCTGTTCCAGACCTGCGGCGCCTGCCGTGCGACGAATTATCTTTCGATGCTTCGCCAGGCGCTGAAGTATGCGGGGTTCCCGCAGGTCGCGGTCTTTGCCGCCAAGGGTCTTCCGGAAGAGACGGATTCCTTCAAGCTCGACCGCCCGATGCTCGTCGATACGATCAAGGCGGCGGTCTACGGCGACCTTCTCATGAATGTCAAAAACCGCATGATGCCTTACGAGCTTGAAGAAGGGGCGACACAGGCGCTTTTTGACCTTTGGATGGCGCGCGCCAAGGAAGAGCTCGTGCACGGCAGCTACTTTAAGTTCAAGCGCCGCGTGAAGGACATTGTCCGCGCTTTTGACAAGCTGCCGATCGATGAGCACATGTGGAAGCCAAAGGTCGGCATCGTCGGCGAGATCCTCGTCAAGTATCACCCGGTCGCCAACAATGATCTGGAAAGGGTTCTGATGGAGGAGGGCGCCGAGGTCGTTATGCCCGAGTTCTGCGATTTCTTCCTCTATTCGGCGTACGATTCGGTTTCCAAGCACAAGCTCCTTGCGGGCTCATACAAGAATCAGTTTTTCGGTCGGATGTTCATCAAGATCATCGAGTTCTTCCGCGGTCCGATGCGTTCGGCACTCAAAAGAGCCGTCATTTCCGTCCGCCGCATACGATTGATGAGACAGCAAAGCTCGCTTCCCGTCACGTCAGCCTTGGCAATATGGCGGGTGAAGGCTGGTTCCTCACCGGTGAAATGGTAAAGCTCATTGCAGAGGGCGTCCCCAATGTCGTCTGCCTGCAGCCCTTCGGCTGCCTGCCAAACCACATTACCGGCAAGGGGGTTATGCACGAGCTGAGAAAGAGCTACAAGGAGGCCAACATCACCGCCATCGACTGCGATGCTGGTTCCTCAGAAGTCAATCAGCTCAATCGCATCAAGCTCATGCTTGCGGTGGCAAAAAGAAAAGAACCCGAACCTAAGGGAAGAAAAAGCCATGGGCGAAGATTAAATCGCATAGAAGAGCCCGGCACCCTTTTGTAAAAGACGCTGCCGGGCTCTTCTCTTATGCGTCAAATGTTACGGATATGCGTGCTCCACACAAACGCATCGTATTTTTCCGTAACATTTATAAGTCAACTTATTTTTATGTAAAAGTTGACAACAGACAGAAAAAAAGACTACTCTATAAAAAGATGTTTATTATACTTATAAATTTAGGAGAGGGGAATTTTTATGAAAAAGAAAATAGAGCTGCGCGAACTGGTTCTCTGCGCGCTCTTCATCGCGTTGATTACGGCGGGAACATTTATCCGCATCCCGATCGGCAGCGATGTCTATACACTGCAGTTTCTCTTTACCCTGCTGGCGGGGCTTGTGCTCGGCGGTCGGCTCGGTGCACTCGCTGTTGGTGCCTACGTCCTGATGGGGCTGGTTGGCATTCCGGTCTTTGCCTCTGGCGGCGGACCCGGTTACCTCATGCAGCCGACGTTTGGCTACCTTATCGGCTTCATTCTGCAGGCGTATGTCTGCGGCAAGCTCTCACGCCGCCTCACTCGCCCACGCATGCTGACGCTTTTAGGCGTCAACCTTGTCGGCATGGCGATCGTCTATCTTCTCGGGCTTGTCTGGTTCTACGTCGTCTCGAACTATGTGATTATGGCGCCGGTTTCCATTTGGTGGGTCATTCTTTACTGCGGCATACTGCAGGTGGGGCCGGACTTTATCCTCTGTGTCATTTCGGCAGGGCTTGCCGCACGTTTCCTGCGGGCGGGCTTTGGCTTGGTGCGTCAAAGGTAAATTCTTCAGCGGTCAAGGAGGCATGAAGATGGGAAAGGCACTTTTCATCACAGGTACGGGTACGGATATCGGAAAGACGTATGTCACGGGGCTTATCGTGAAAAAGCTCGTGGATGAAGGACTGGATGCAGGTTACTATAAGGCGGCGCTTTCCGGCGCGGAGCCGGATGAAAAGGGCGAACTTCAGCCGGGCGATGCGCTGCATGTCAAGGCGGCGGCGCACCTTACAGAGCGTATATCGGAACTTGTCTCCTATATCTACCGTGAGGCGGTCTCTCCGCATCTCGCGGCGAAGCTCAACGATAGGCCGATTGATTTTGACAAAGTCGAGCGGGACTTTAAGGCGGCGAAGGCGCGCCATACATTTCTTACAATGGAGGGAAGCGGCGGTATCATCTGCCCGCTCCGCTGGGATGGCGAGCAGCACGTCGTTCTAGACGATCTCGTCTGTCGTCTGGGGCTTCCCGGCGCTCGTCGTTGCAGATGCGGGTCTCGGTACCATCAATGCAGCGGTGCTGACCATCGAGCACCTTCGTGCGCGGGAAATTGCCGTGAAAGGCGTCATACTCAACAACTGGAAGGGCGGCATCATGGAAGAGGACAATCGCCGCATGATTGAGGAGATGACCAGCGTTTCGGTCGTCGCATGCGTTAGAAAAGGCGATGCGGAGCTTGCGATGGATGCGGAGAAACTTGCTGAGCTTTACGAATAAAAGGAAGAGTGAATAGGATGAAGGAAAAGCATGCGAATCTGCCGGCGGATTCTTGGGAGGCGCGCGACCTTGCGCGCATTTGGCACCCCTGCGGACAGATGAAGGATTATGAGGAGCTTCCGCCGATGGTCATTGAGCGCGGCAAAGGTGTCTGGCTCTATGACATACACGGCAGGAAATACCTGGACATTGTGAGTTCCTGGTGGGCGAATCTTCTCGGTCATGCAAATCCGCGCATCAATGCGGCGATCAAGGAGCAGATCGACCGGCTAGAGCACGTTATCTTTGCAAATTTTTCGCATGTGCCTGCTATCGAACTGTCGGAAAAGCTTGCCGAAATCACGCCGAAGCGTCTGACAAAATTTCACTTTAACGATAACGGTTCCTCTGCCGTCGAGTGTGCGCTGAAGATGAGTTTTCAGTACTGCCAGCAGACGGGACGTGTGAAAAAGACGCGTTTCATGTGCCTGACCGAAGGGTATCACGGCGAGACGATCGGCGCGCTCTCCGTCGGCAGCATGGATCTCTTTGCCAAGATGTACCAGCCGATGATGATGGAAAACATTCACATCGAAGCGCCGGATTGCTATCGCTGCCCCTATGGAAAGCAGCGCGAAAACTGTGCCTGTGAGTGCTTTCAAAAGGCAGAAGAGGCATTTGAGGCGCATGCGGATGAGACAGCGGCGATCATCGTCGAGCCGCTGCTTCAGGGAAGTGCGGGTATGCGTGTTTATCCGTCGCTTTACCTGAAAAAACTTCGCGCGCTCTGCGATAAGAAAGACGTCCTGCTCATTTTTGATGAGATTGCCACGGGCTTTGGACGCACGGGAAAGATGTTTGCCGCGGATCACGCGGATGTTTCGCCGGATATCATGACGATTTCGAAGGGGCTGACCGGCGGCTATCTCCCGATGTCCGTCACCTGCGTTTCCGATGCGATCTACGATGCTTTCTACGCCGATTACGGTACGGGCAAGTCCTTTCCGCACAGTCATACATATGCTGGCAATCCGATCGGCTGTGCGGCTGCACTCGCCGTGCAGAAAATTATGGAAGAAGACCACGTCCTTGAAACAGCGAATAAAAACGCAGTATGGCTGACCGGCGCATTGAAAAATGCCATCGGCAGTCATCCGAATCTCGGCGAGATTCGCCATATCGGACTTATCCATGCGATGGAATTTGTCAAAGATCCGAAGACGAAAGAAGCACTTGACCCGAAAAAGCGCACGGGATATGCGATTTATAAAAAAGCGCTTGAAAAAGGGCTGGTGCTTCGCCCGCTCGGCGATGTCCTTTATTTCAACCCCGCTTTGAACATCACGCGCGATGAGCTGACGACGGCAATTGCTGCGGCTAAGGATGCCATTGAAGCGGTGCTCCCAGGCTGATTCTTTTATAAAAATCCTTCTTGTCAGAAAAAGAGGGATATTTTTCTATATGCCGAATAGTATAAATCGTATAGACTTTGTTTTCGAAGAACAAAGAAGTCAAAGCATATGGAAAGGGAGTTATGTATGAACAGCAAAGCAGAAGCATTTAAGAACTATCTCGATGGAAATGACCTCGGTGCATTTGAAATCCAAGAGGTTGAAGGCGATGAACAGGGCACGGTGATTTTCCGTTCAAATGTCTCCACGGAAGGACAGCAGCTGCCGACGATCGTCCTAGTTGACGACAGCGTCTTCACGATGATTCGCATCCAAGTTTCTCCTGGGGCACGCACGAAGGAAAACGAGCTTCAGGTTCTCCGCCTCATCAACGACCAGAACCTCACGTACAAAACCGTTCAAGCTCTATTTCGACAACGAAGGTTCCCTTATCCTAGATACCTGTATCTTGGTGCCGGGCGAGGATTTCTCTCAGCTCGGCGAGGAGATCTATGGAATGTTTGATATCCTGATCGATTTCCTCAACAAGAACTATCGCGCGCTCATGAAGAAGATCTGGGGCGAAGAACCTGCGCCTAGTGCAGAGGAAAGTACAGAAGCAGCTTCAGAGGATAAGTGAGAAACGTTGACTTTTTGCGGCTGCCCTATGCTAAGATAGGAGCGCAATAAATGAAAGGCGATGAAGAAGAGGAGTACGCTTTTTCTGTGATGCAGAGAGGAGCCGGTCGGTGCAAGGCTCTTTGCGGAGAAGCGGAAGGTCGCTTTGGAGCTGCCCGGTCTGCACGAGGCAGAGGCTGGGACGTCGGCGGCGTTAACGCTGGAGTTCTTTTGCTGTGCGATATGCAGCATAGCTTACCGGGCGGCAAAGGAAGAAGATTGGTGGTACCACGAGTGCATGGCTCTCGTCCTTTTGGATGAGGGCTTTTTCATTTGTAGGATGTATAATTTTAGGAGGAAATGCAGTGGCTGGGAGCGAGAAGCACATCGAAACGAACATCCCAAAGGTCTATGACCCGCAGTCGTTCGAGAAAAAATGGTATGCGTTTTGGGAGGAGGAAAAGCTCTTTCATGCACAGGCGGATGCGTCGAAGAAGCCGTACAGCATGGTTATCCCGCCGCCGAATGTCACCGGGCAGCTTCACATGGGGCATGCGCTTGACAACACGCTTCAAGACATCTTGATCCGCTACCATCGCATGCAGGGGTTCAATACAGTATGGATTCCGGGCTGTGACCATGCGGGCATTGCGACGCAGGCAAAGGTCGAAGCAGCACTTCGCGAGGAGGGAACGAACCGCTATGCGCTCGGCCGCGAAAAATTCCTCGCGTGCGTCTGGGATTGGAAGAAGAAGTTCGGCAGCCGCATCATGAGTCAGCTTCGCTCGCTCGGTTCATCGCTCGATTGGGATCGCGAGCGCTTTACGATGGACGAGGGCTGCAGCCGTGCCGTGCGCGAAGTCTTTGTCTCCCTCTACGAGCAGGGACTTATCTATCAGGGAACGCGCATCACGAACTGGTGTCCTTCCTGCAACACGGCGATTTCCGACATCGAGGTCGAGCACGAGACGGAGGAAGGCCATCTCTGGCATCTTCGCTATGCGGTCGACGGCGAGCTGGGAAAATTCGTCGAGATCGCGACGACACGCCCGGAAACAATGTTCGGCGACACAGGCGTTGCCGTGCATCCGGAAGATGGGCGTTACAAGGATATGGTCGGCAAGATGCTGATCCTTCCGATTGTCAACCGCAGGATTCCTCTCTTTGCCGATGCCTATGTTGACAAGGCGTTCGGTACGGGCGCGGTCAAGGTCACGCCAGCGCATGATCCGAACGATTTTGAGATGGGGCGCCGTCATGGACTCGAAGAGATCAAGGTCATTGAAAACGACGGCACGATGGGGGAAGGCGCCGGAAAGTACAAGGGCATGGATCGCTATGCATGCCGCAAGGCGCTCGTCAAAGAACTGGAGGAGCTCGGTGTTCTCGTCTCGGTTGAAAAGCATGAGCATGCCGTCGGACATTGCTCGCGCTGCCATTCGACGATTGAACCGCTCGTCTCAAAGCAGTGGTTTGTCAAGATGGAGAGCCTTGCAAAGCCGGCGATTGCAGCGGTGAAAGATGGCCGCATTGAGTTTGTGCCAAGCCGCTTTACAAAGATCTATGAGAATTGGCTGGAAAACATCCGTGACTGGTGTATCTCGCGTCAGCTTTGGTGGGGACATCGCATTCCGGCATGGTACTGTGATGACTGCGGCGAGACGAGCGTCTCGCGCACGGATCTTACTGCGTGCCCGCATTGCCACAGCACGCACATTCATCAGGATGAAGATGTTCTTGACACCTGGTTCAGTTCGGGGCTTTGGCCGTTTGAAACGTTTGGCTGGCCGGATCAGACAGCGGATCTGAAGCAGTTCTACCCGACAGCGACGCTCGTTACGGGCTACGATATCATTTTCTTTTGGGTCGCCCGCATGGTCATGATGGGGCTCGCGTTTGGCAAGGATGTTCCCTTCCATCATGTCTTCATTCACGGTCTCGTCCGCGACAGCCAGGGGCGCAAGATGAGCAAGTCGCTCGGCAACGGCATCGACCCTGTCGAGGTCGTCGAAAAGTACGGCGCAGATACACTTCGCTTCATGCTCATCACAGGCAATACGCCGGGCAATGACATGCGCTTTTATTGGGAGCGTATCGAAAGTGCGCGCAACTTTGCCAATAAGATCTGGAACGCTTCGCGCTATATGCTGATGAATCTCGAGGGCTTCGACCATGCGTTTAAACCTGTGGAGGGAGACCATACGCTCGCGGATCGCTGGATTCTTTCGCGCTATGCACATACGGTGCGCGCCATGACGAAGTGTCTCGACAGCTTCGAGCTCGGCGAAGCCGGCCGCATGATCTACGAGTTCATCTGGAACGAGTTTTGTGACTGGTATATTGAGCTTACGAAAGCGCGTCTCTACGACAAGGAAAACGAGCGGGCAAAGTCCACGGCGCTCTATATCCTGTCAACCGTCCTCGAGGGCACGCTGCGCCTTTTGCATCCCTTCATGCCGTTTTTGACAGAAGAGATCTGGCAGAAACTCCCGCACGAGGGAAAGAGCATCATGGTTGCTGCGTGGCCGCAAGCGGAAGAAGCGGCGATGGACGACAAGGCGGAAGCTGAGATGTCCGCGATCATGGAGACGATTAAGACCGTCCGCAACCTTCGCGCTGAAGTCGGCGCCGCGCCGGGCAGAAAGAGTGAAGTCGTGCTCGCCTTCGCCGATCCATCGCTTCGCGAGGTCTTTGGCGAAAAACGAAGGCTATTTGCACGCACTGGCAGCGGCGGAACCCGTGACTTTCCTTAACGAAAAAGCTGCGGCACCGGAGAACGCGATGGCGGGCGTCACGGAAGGCGTCAAGATCTCATCTGCCGCTCAAGGGCTTGATCGACGTCGAAAAAGGAGACGGCGCGTCTGACAAAAGAAAAGGAAAAGCTTGAAAAAGAGACAAAGAAGCTGCAGGGCAAGCTGAACAATGAGGGCTTCCTCAAAAAGGCGCCGGAAGCTGTCGTCGCCAAAGAGCGCGAAAAGCTCAAGGGCTATGAGGAGAAACTCGCTGCACTTGCTGCACGCCTTGTGGATATGGCAGCACTTGCCTGAGGAGGCTGCGGATGAATTACGAGGAATCCATTGCCTACCTTGAGAGCCTGACGATCTACGGCATCAACCTGTCGCTGACGCGCATAAAGAAAATGCTTGACCTTCTCGGTCACCCGGAGACCGCCTATCGCACGGTTCATGTGACGGGGACGAACGGCAAGGGTTCGGTCTGCGCCATGCTGGACGGCATTCTGCGCTGCAGCGGCATTTCCACGGGTTTTTTCAGTTCGCCGCACCTTGAAAGTTATACGGAGCGCATTCGCATTGATGGAAAGCCCATCGATGCGCAGGATTTCGCCGACAATATGGACGCGATGAAGCGAGTGGCTGATGCGATGGTGCGCGCGGGCATAGAACATCCGACACAGTTTGAGATGCTGACGGCACTCGCATTTTACGCCTTTCGGCAGGCAGGCGTTGCCTATGCTGTCATCGAGGTGGGACTCGGCGGTACCTATGATTCGACGAACGTCATCACGCCGGAGGTCTCTGTCATCACGAATGTGACGATGGAGCACGCCGACCGGCTCGGCGGTACGCTCGAGCATATCGCTGAGAACAAGGCGGGCATTATCAAAGAGGGCGTTCCTGTCGTCACGGCGGCAGAAGGTTTGCCGCTGGCAGTCATTCGAAAGAGGGCGGAGGCGTTGGCAGCGGCTGTCTTTGTCTTCGGCGAGGATTTTTCTGCACGCACGGTGAAGGCCGATGCACGCCACCAAGTAATCGCCTGTTCCTCTGAGCTCACAGGGACGCGGGACGCGCTCTTTAAACTCTCACTTTCTCGGCAGTCATCAGGCGTGCAATGCTGCGCTCGCCATCATGACAGCGCACCTTCTGGCAAATATCGACGACCGCATCACCGTCGATAAGGTCAAGGCAGCGCTGCCGCTTGTTACATGGCCGGGGCGCTTCGAGTGCATGACGGTCAGGGGCGTGGATGTTCTCCTTGACGGCGCGCATAATCCGGCGGGAATTCGCGCCCTTCGCGCGGGACTTGATGAAATCTTTCCAGAGAAAAAGCGCCTGTATCTTCTCGGCATCCTGAAGGATAAGGAAATCGATGTGATGCTGCGCGCTCTCCTTCGAAAGGAGGACGCCGTCGTCGTGACGATGCCTGTTTCAGCGCGTGCAGACAGTGCTGCAGATCTCTTAAGGCATGTCCGGCGCGTAACGGAGCATGCGCGTGCAGAGGGAAATTACAAAGCTGCGTTTTCTGCGGCACTGTCTGAAGTAAGGACGGCAGAAAACGCAGATGAGAGACCTCTCTTTATTGTCTGCGGTTCGCTCTATCTCATCGGTGCTGTCCGCAGTCTCATCCTAGAGGAGGCGGACGGCCGAAAAGCGGCAGCGATGCTCTCTGCGCAAGGGGCAGGAAAGCGCGGGAAAAACAAGGAGAGACCTGTACAGGAGCTAGGAAAGGATGTGCCATGATGAAAGAGGACATCTTGACGCGGCGTCACAGAATACAGCGTGCGCGCCGGGCAAAGTACATGCAGGATATATCCTTTTACGCGCTCATCGCGGAGGTGTTTCTGCTCGTGCTCTCTCCATCCATGGCAGAAGCTGCGATGCTCATCAGCGCGGCGGCACTTTTGATGCGCCGTCATTTCGATAATAAATTCGGCTTTCGGGCACTGCCGCTGGACATCCCCGCGGGGCTCTTCGTCGTCATCGGGGCGGCATCTATTCTCATAGCTCCGGATCGCTTCAAGAGTTTTTACAACTTCTATCACCTCGTCGGCGCATATGTCCTGACCTATGTCCTTGCGGGGCAGATCATTCGAACGCCGAGTGAACTGAAGACGCTCGTGGCGGCGCTCGGTCTTTCCGCCGTCCTCGTGCTCCTCGGCGGCTTTTGGCAATTCGCTTTCGGTATCGACACGGGGGATATGAAGTGGGTGGACGGCGAGGCCTTCCCTGAGCTCAAGAAACGCGTCTTTTCGAGCTTGGAGAATCCGAACATCCTAGCGGGCTATCTGGACGCGATGATCTGCCTTGCCTTTGGCTTCTTTGTGAAATGTGGAAGCCGTGCCAAGCGCATCGTGCTCGGCTGCTTTCTGCTCGCGCTGATCGCCTGTCTTGTCATGACGTACGCGCGCGGCGCTATGCTCGTCATCGGCGTCATCCTCGTGCTCTACGGGCTGTTTCAGGACTGGCGCATACTCCTTGCCTGTCTCTTGATCGGAACAGGCGCGCTCCTTCTTGATCCTATGCTTTCAGAGCGCCTGCTCTCGGTTTTTACGAAAGTCGATACGTCGACAGAGATGCGCGTTGCGCTCTGGGAAAGTACGCTGCAGATGATACAGGATCACCCCTTCCTCGGCATCGGGTGGGGTGCCTTTTACGCTGTCTATCCGGCGTATGATTTTTATCTGCAGGGGGCAGACGTCCTCATCGTTCACGCGCACAACATGTATCTGAACTACATGGCGGAGATCGGGCTTATGGGGGCGGGCGCGTTCTTTTGGTTTTTCTTCGGTGCACTCTACCTTGCGGTGCGGATGCGCTTTTTCTTCGTCAAAAGAGATGTCAAAGACTGAACTCTCGCCTGTAAAAGAGGAATCCTTAGAATACCGAGAGAGCCCTTGTGAAAATGTCCTGTCTTCCTTGCCGCTTTTGGCGGATTTCTGTCAGTGGGAAGACGCACGATTTCTTTCGGGACTGCGCTTGGGACTCATCCTCGCTTTTGCTTCCGTCGCGCTGAATGGTTTGACCGATGACCTCCTCTTCAACCTCCCAACTTCCATGCTGCTGTGGCTCTTTGTCGGTCTGACATGCTCGATGAACTTTCTTAAGATGCCAAAAGCGGCTGCCGCTGGCAGTATCGCTTGTCAGGACATCGGGGGCGATGCGGAGGTCTCCGGTGGGGAAAGCCATAAAGGGAAAGAGCACGAAGAAAAAGAGACGCTTGGTGACGACACGCCAGCAGACGACGGAGACGAAGGCGAGTGATATAAGAGAGAACCTCGTAACGAAAGGAGATGATAGACTTGAAGTATAAGGCCATGATTTCCAAGGCGACGATAGATCGCCTGCCGCTTTACTACCGTGCGCTTCGCATGGTGCAGGATGAAGGCAGTGATATCATATCATCCGAAGAGCTTGGAAGACGTCTCAGCATTACGCCCGAACAGATTCGAAAGGACCTTGCTTCCTTTGGGCAGTTCGGCAAAAAAGGCGTCGGCTACTTTGTCAACGAGCTGAAACACAATGTCAGCCAGATTCTGGGTCTCGACCGCCATTGGAACATCGCGATCGTCGGGATGGGGCATCTCGGCATTGCGCTTGCGAACTACCAGAACATCCTGTCCCTTGGCTTTAACCTCGTTGCGCTCTTTGACCAGGATCCCAAGAAAGTGGGAAAGACGGTCAACCATCTCCAGGTCAGCCCCATCGACGAACTCGAAGCCATCGTCAAGGAGCGGAACGTACAGATCGGTGCGATCGCTGTTCCCGCGCAGTTTGCGCAGAGCGTCGCCAGTCGCCTGATCGACTCTGGCATCAAGGGAATTTGGAACTTCGCGCCGGTTAAAATGCATGTTCCCTTCGGCATGCATCTCGTCCAAGAAGACCTCTCGGTCGGACTTTCTGCGCTCTCCTATCATATCACGCATGGGGACGTATGAAGATGGATTTGGAAAATTGCAGCAGCCGTGGTTTCTCTTATTGACGGAGTCCTTTTTTCGTGTTATTCTTTTAGAGGGTTATAAGCGAGATATAGTAGTATGATAATCCGTGATTATTTATATAAATAGCGGCTATCACCCGTAAAAGGCATGTCCGCCGGACAGTTACTGACTTTTCTTCCGTAGAAAAGGAAGGACTTTAAACCCAGGGAAAAGAGCGCGGAGATGGATGCTGTATCTTTTGCGATGACCGTACCAATTTGTATTGATTTCAGGCGTGTGCCGGTATCAATGAGGAGGATTTTTGATGATTGACATTTCGGATCGCGTGCGCAATAAAGCGCTCCAAGAAAAGATCGTCTCGGCAGAAGAAGCAGCAGCGATCATCAAGCCGAACATGAACGTCGCGACGAGCGGCTTCACGGCTTCTGCTTACGCAAAGGCTGTACCTCTTGCCCTTGTGGAGCGCATGAAGAAGGAACCCTTCACCATCAACCTTTGGACGGGCGCATCGACGGGTCCGGAGCTCGACGACGCACTCGCTCAGGTTCACGGCATCAAGAAGCGCCTTCCGTATCAGACGGATGCAGTGCTGCGCAAGGAAGTCAACGATGGTTCCGTTGATTACCTCGACCTGCACCTTTCCGAATCCGCACAGCTCTCTCGCTGCGGCTATCTCGGACATCTCGATGTTGCTATCGTCGAGGCCTGCGCCATCGATGAAAACGGCAATATCATCCCGACGACATCGCTTGGCAACTCTGCTTCCTGTGCAGAGCGCAGACAAGGTCATCGTCGAAGTCAACGTCTCCCAGCCGCTCGATCTCGAGGGCATGCACGACGTCTACATCCCGATGGATCCGCCGAATCGCCTCCCGATTCCTATCGTGAAGGCAGATGACCGCGTCGGCACGACGTACATCCCGTGCACGCCGGATAAGATCGCTGCGATCGTCGCAACGGACATCAAAGATCACACGCGTGCTCTCGCACCGATTGACGAGAATTCGAAGAAGATGGCAAAGCATACGCTCGAATTCCTCAACAGGGAAATCGCAGCCGGCCGCATGCCGAAGAATCTTCTTCCGCTTCAGTCGGGCGTCGGCAATGTTGCAAACGCAGTTCTCGCAGGCTTTGTCGAATCCGATATGACGGATCTGACGGTCTACACGGAAGTCATTCAGGACGCCATGCTCGACCTCATCGATGCAGGCAAGCTGAACTTTGCTTCCGGCACGGCGTTCTCCCCCAGCCCGGCAGGTCTTGCACGCTTCTACCAGGATGTTCCGAAGTACAAGAAGTACCTGCTTCTCCGTCCGGAAGAGATCTCCAACAGCCCAGAAGTCGTCCATCGCCTCGGCGTCATCGCCATGAACACGGCGATCGAAGTCGATATCTACGGCAATGTCAACTCGACGCATATCACGGGCAAGAAGATGATGAACGGCATCGGCGGTTCGGGCGACTTTTGCGCGCAATGCGTACCTCACGATCTTCTACACCCCGTCGACGGCAAAGGACGGCAAGATCTCCGCTATCGTTCCGTTCTGCTCGCACATCGATCACACGGAGCACGACGTCGACATCATCATCTCCGAGCAGGGCGTCGCGGATCTTCGTGGCAAGGCACCGCGCGAGCGTGCACTCGAAGTCATCAACAACTGTGCACATCCGGACTATCGCCCGATGCTGCTCGACTACTTCAAGCGTGCAGATGAAGCGACGAAGCATGCGCATACGCCGCACATTCTCAAAGAGGCTCTTTCCTTCCATGAGCGCTTTGATGAGACGGGCACGATGAAAAAATAAGATAAAGAAGTTTTCCAGTTATGAGCCTGGTGCATCCGGGCTCATAACTGAGATATAACTCTTAAATAATGAATATAGAACTGAGAGAAAGAGTAGGAGGAATTTTCATCATGAGCAATGAGAAGATCCAGGCTGAGCTCGATAAATACAATGCGAGCGTAGAAAAAGCAGTTGCCAAGTTCCCAGAGCGTCCGCACCTTCCGGAGCAGCGCCTTTATACGCCGCTCGATATCAAGGATACGGACTATGCGGATGAACTGAGCTTCCCGGGTGTTTATCCTTACACCCGCGGCGTTCAGCCGACGATGTACCGCGGCCGCTTCTGGACGATGCGTATGTACGCGGGCTTCTCCACAGCAGAGGAATCCAACAAGCGCTATCGCATGCTCATCGAATCCGGTGCTACGGGTCTTTCCTGTGCCTTCGACCTTCCGACCCAGATCGGCTATGATTCTACGGATCCGATCGCAGAAGGCGAAGTCGGCAAGGTCGGCGTCGCTATCGACTCCCTCGCCGATATGGAGACACTCTTTGACAAGATCAACCTCGGCAAGGTTTCGACGTCCATGACGATCAATGCCCCGGCGTCCGTCCTCCTCGCGATGTACATCGCTGTTGCTGAAAAGCAGGGCGTTCCGGCAGATCAGCTCCGCGGCACGATTCAGAACGATATCCTCAAGGAGTACGCAGCGCGCGGCACCTACATATTCCCGCCGCGTCCGTCCATGCGTCTCATCACGAACATCTTCGAGTATTGCTCCAAGAACGTTCCGAAGTGGAACACGATTTCCATCTCCGGCTATCACATCCGTGAAGCAGGTTCGACGGCAGCACAGGAAATCGCATTCACGATTTCCGACGGTATCGCATACTGCGACGCTGCCATCAAGGCCGGTCTTCACATCGACGACTTTGCAGGCCGTCTCTCCTTCTTCTGGAACGCACACAACAACGTCCTTGAAGAAGTTGCGAAGTTCCGTGCTTCCCGCCGCATCTGGGCAAAGGTCATGAAAGAACGCTTCCATGCAGAAAAAGACAAGAGCATGAAGCTTCGCTTCCACACCCAGACGGCAGGTTCGATGCTGACGGCACAGCAGCCGAACAACAACATCGTCCGCGTTGCGCTCCAGACGGCAGCGGCTGTCATGGGCGGCACGCAGTCTCTGCACACGAATTCCCGCGACGAGGCACTTGCCCTTCCGACGCAGGAATCCGTTACGATCGCACTTCGCACGCAGCAGATCGTTGCATACGAATCCGGTCTTGCAGACGTCATCGATCCGCTCGCAGGCTCCTACTATGTCGAGGCTATGACGAATAAGATCGAGAAGGAAGCCTGGGACTACATCAAGAAGATCGACGAGATCGGCGGCGCTGTCGCAGCTATTGAAAAGGGCTACATTCAGAAGGAAATTCAGGACAGCGCTTACAAGTGGCAGATGGACGTTGAGTCCGGTGCTAAGACGATCGTCGGCGTCAACAAGTTCCAGATCGAAAACGAAGAGCCGCCGAAGGATCTCCTGAAGGTCGATGCTTCTGTTGGCGAAAAGCAGAAGAAGAAGGTCAACGAGATGAAGGCAAAGCGCGACAACGCTGCTGTTGAAGCTGCTCTTGCCGACCTCAAGAAGGCTTGCAACGACGAAAACGAAAACCTCATGCCGCACATCCTTGCAGCTGTCAAGACGTATGCAACGCTCGGCGAGATCTGCAACGTTATGCGTGAAGTCTTCGGCGAGTACGAGGCACATGTCAGCCTGTAATTCGTAAGTTTCATCTTTCGATAGGGTTTGGAACGGCGGGGCGGCCTGCTCCTTCGGTTCCTACATCACGAACGTGATAGTTGGAGGAAAAATAAAATGGATAAGAAAATCAAAGTTCTCGTTGCTAAGCCAGGTCTTGACGGTCATGATCGCGGCGCAAAGGTCGTTGCTCGCGCACTTCGCGACGCAGGTTTTGAGGTTGTTTACACGGGTCTTCGCCGCACGCCGGAGCAGATCGCAGAAGCTTGCCCTTCAGGAAGACGTCAACGTCATCGCGATGTCCATCCTTTCGGGCGCACATCCGCATCTCTTCCCGAAGGTCGTCGATCTCGTCCGTGCTGAAGGCATGAACGACGTCCTCATCATCGGCGGCGGCGTCATTCCTGAGACGGATATTCCGGCGCTCAAGAAAGCCGGCATCAGCGAAGTCTTTACGCCAGGTACGCCGACCTCGGAACTCGTCGATTACATCAAGGCACACGTCAAAGCCTGAGTCGGTTTTGCTAACGTATAGGTAAAGGATAGTGTTGGGAGATGGATGGAAAAAGTGTCTAGACTTCCAACACTATTTTCTTATATCGGATTGTCAACTTTTTCACAAAGTTCTTGTGACAAAAGTAAGCAGTAAAAAGCAAGCAGAAAGGAGGGGTTCATTTTGGATATTGCAAAGGAACTCCTTGCAGGCAACCGGCTCGCACTCTCTCTCGGGCGATCACCGCGATCGAAAACGAGTATCCTGAAGCCAACGACATCATGAAGGAACTGTATACACATACAGGGCACGCGTATGTCGTTGGCATCACGGGCCCTCCGGGTGCCGGCAAGTCGACGATGACGGATAAGATCGCCCGCGCCTATCGCAAGAAGGGCATGACCGTAGGCATCGTCGCCGTCGATCCCTCGAGTCCGTTTACAGGCGGTGCCATCCTGGGCGACCGCATCCGCATGGATGACCTGACACTTGATAAAGGCGTATTCATCCGCTCCATGGGAACGCGCGGCAGTCTTGGTGGTCTTTCCCATAAGACGGCGGACGTCGTCAAGGCGATGGATGCTTTTGGGGAAAGGACATCATCATCGTCGAGACCGTCGGTGTCGGTCAGTCGGAAGTCGATATTGTCAAGGCAGCTGACACGACGATGGTCATCCTGATTCCGGGGATGGGCGATGATATTCAAGCCATCAAGGCAGGTATCCTCGAGATCGGCGACTTGTTCGTCATCAATAAGAGCGATCTCGACGGAGCCGATAAAGTCGTCCGCGAGATCAATATGATGCTCGATCTCGATGCCGGCAGCATGCGGATAGCAAAGACCGCGACGCAAAAGGCGCTGGAAGATCAATTCCATCACTTGAGCGTTGCGCCGAAAGCAGAGGAAGCTGCGCCCGGCTACTGGCGTCCGCCGGTACACAAGGTCGTCGCGATGCAGAACGAAGGCATTGAGGAGCTCGTCGAACTCGTCGGCAAGCACCGCGCCTTCATCGAGGAAAATGGAGAGCTCACGCGCCGCCGCACGAAGCGTGCAAAGGACGAGATGCTCGACATCTTGAATGCACGCATCAACTACCGCATCAAGCGGCAGATCGTGGAAAACGGACGTCTCGACGCCTATGTTGAAAGTTTCCGTAAGCACGAGACCGATCCCTATACCGTGGTCGGTGAATTAATGGAGGAAATGCTCAAGTAACGGCTTCTCCCTTCGGGGATTGCAGTTTCTTGAGATTTTCAAGGGAAAGGCAACAGAACGCAATTCCCGATAGATTCAGTTACTTTATTTTAGGAGGTAATCACTATGTTCAAGATTTTGGGTGTGGATCACATCGGCATCGCTGTGGAAGATCTCAAAGAAGTCGGTTCTTTCTATACGGAAGCACTCGGTCTCCCCAACAACGGTGAAGAGACGGTTGCAGAGCAGAAGGTTACGACGGGCTTCTTCCCGACGCCGAACGGCAGCGAGATCGAGCTCCTTGCTGCGACTGAGGACTCCTCCCCGATTGCGAAGTTCATCGCAAAGAACGGCGGCCGCGGCGGCATTCAGCACGTTGCTCTGCGCGTGGATAACCTCGAAGCGCTCTTGCTGACCTCAAGGCAAAGGGCATCAAGCTCATCGACGAAAAGCCGCGCAAGGGTGCTGGCGGTGCGAACATCGCTTTTGTCCATCCGAAAGCTACGCATGGCGTCCTCCTTGAACTCTGCCAGCGCGATTAATTCCCTCGCGAGAACAATCCCTGCCGGTTAGGCCGGCGAATCTAGGAGGTATATAATGGCTACTGTTCAGGAAAAAATCGCCCAGATGAATGCGAAAAAAGAGCATCTCATGCAGGGCGGCGGTCAGGCGCGCATTGACAAGCAGCACGGCAAGGGCAAGATGACGGCACGTGAGCGCATCAACATGCTCTTTGACGAAGGCACATTTGTCGAGCTCGACCTCTTCATGAAGCATCGTTGCACGAACTTCGGCCAGGAGAAGAAAGAGCTTCCAGGTGAGGGTGTCGTCTCGGGCTATGGCACGGTTGACGGACGTCTTGTCTACGCCTTTGCACAGGACTTTACGGTCGAAGGCGGCTCGCTCGGTGAAAGCACGCACATAAGATCTGGAAGGTCATGGATCTGGCGATGAAGATGGGTGCGCCCTGTATTGGCATCAACGATTCCGGCGGTGCCCGCATCCAGGAAGCGGTCGATGCACTTTCCGGCTATGCCGGCATCTTCTACCGCAATACGGCGGCATCGGGTGTCATCCCGCAGATTTCGGTCATCATGGGACCGTGCGCAGGCGGTGCTGTCTACAGTCCGGCAATCACGGACTTCATCTACATGGTGAAGAATACGAGCCAGATGTTCATCACAGGTCCGGCAGTCATCAAGTCCGTTACGGCAGAGGACGTCACGGCAGAGGCTCTCGGCGGCGCTATGACGCACAACAGCCGCAGCGGCGTTGCACACTTTGCAGCGGAGAATGAAGAGGACTGTATTAAGCAGATCCGCTATCTGCTCTCCTTCCTGCCGAGCAATAACATGGAAGATGCACCGGTCGTTGCAACGGGGGACGATCCAGATCGCCAGGATGAGAGCCTCAACACGGTTATTCCAGACAATCCGAATGCACCGTACGACATGAAGGACGTCATCCGTTCTATCGTCGATAACGGCGAATTCTACGAAGTCCATGAGCACTTCGCAAAGAACATCATCTGCTGCTTCGCGCGTTTCGACGGCCGTACGGTCGGCATCATTGCGAACGAGCCGAATGTCATGGCAGGCTCGCCTTTGACGTCGATGCATCGGATAAGAGCGCACGCTTCATTCGCTTCTGCGATGCGTTCAACATTCCTCTGATTAACCTCGTCGATGTTCCGGGCTTCCTGCCGGGCGTCAACCAGGAGCATAACGGCATCATCCGCCACGGCGCAAAGATGCTCTATGCATATTCCGAGGCGACGGTTCCCAAGATCACGGTCATCACGCGCAAGGCATACGGCGGTTCCTACATCGCTATGTGTTGCCACGAGCTGGGCGCAGATCAGGTCATGGCTTGGCCGACCTCCGAGATTGCTGTCATGGGGCCTGCGGGCGCTGCAAACATCATCTTCCGCAAGGATCCGGACAAGGAGCAGAAGACCGCAGAGTACGTCGCAGAATTCGCTACGCCGTACAAGGCTGCGGAGCGCGGTGTCGTCGACATGGTCATCGAGCCGAAGGAGACGCGTCCTCGCATCATTACGGCGCTCAATGCCCTTGCAAGCAAGCGCGAGGTTGGTCCTGCGAAGAAGCACGGCAACATTCCGCTTTAATTTAGGGGGTCACTATGAGTAACACGAAGAACGTCAGCCCTGAAATTGTGGCAGTCATCTCTGCCGCAGTTGAAGCAGCGACGGGAAATAAGGTCATCGCAGTCCGCATTAAGCGCAGCGACGTCTGGGCGCAGGCAGCTCGCGGCGGCAGACGCTGAGATATTTTTCTTGCTATGATTCTGGCGCAGAAAAACGCTGCGCATAACGTATTGGAGGCATTTTCAATGAAAAAGTTCAACATCTCTGTCAACGGCACGTCCTATGAAGTCGAAGTCGAAGAAGTAAAGGCAGCAGTTGCCGCAGCTCCCGCAGCACCGAAGGCGGCACCGGCTCCGAAAGCAGCACCGGCTCCGGCAGCCGCGCCGAAGGCAGCACAGGCAGCAGGCGCAGGCGAGCATTCCGTCGACGCTCCGATGCCGGGCAAGATCGTCTCCGTCTCCGTTTCGGAAGGCCAGCAGGTCAATGCTGGCGACGTCCTCCTCATCCTCGAGGCGATGAAGATGCAGAACGAGATCACGGCAGATGCAGCAGGCACGGTCAAGGCAATTAACGTCAATGCTGGTCAGAGTGTCAAGAACGGCGATTCCCTCGTCATCCTCGGCTGATACTTACCCTTGCTGTAAAAAGACCTTCCTATTCTGGAAGGTCTTTTTTATTTTCATAAGGTTTTTGCAGTAAACTATTGAAAAAAATATTCTTAGTTATAGTATCCTATAGGCATGGACATTCGGTTCATGGATGTGAGATCTATAATAAGGGAGGCTGTCTTATGGAATACAAGATTGAGCATGATTCGCTGGGCGAGGTACGCGTGCCGAAGGATCGTTATTGGGGCGCACAGACGCAGCGAAGCTTTGAGAACTTTCCCGTCGGCACGGAAAAGATGCCGATGGAAATCATTCGTGCCTTTGCCATTTTGAAAAAGGCAGCTGCCTTTGCCAACACGATATTAGGACAGCTGGATGAGCGTCGTCGGGACTGCATCGCAAAGGCGGCAGATGAAATTTTAGAGGGCAAGTTGGATGGGCATTTTCCGCTTTCCGTTTGGCAGACGGGCAGCGGTACGCAGTCGAATATGAATGTCAATGAGGTGTTGGCGAACCGCGGCAATGAATTGGCAGGTGAAAAGCTGCTGCATCCAAACGATCACTGCAATATGTCGCAGAGCTCCAACGATACCTTCCCAACGGCGATGCACATCGCTGCCGTCGTGGCACTGGAAGATCACCTGCTGCCGTCCATCGATAAGCTGGCGCAGACGTTAGAGAAGCTGATGAAGGAAAATGAAGGCATTGTAAAGACGGGGCGCACGCATTTGCAGGACGCCGTGCCGATTTCCTTCGCACAGGAGATCAGCGGCTGGCGCGCTATGCTCATCGCCTCGCGGCAGATGATCGAGCGTTCACTGCCCTTTCTGAAGGAACTTGCCCTTGGGGGAACAGCCGTCGGCACAGGACTCAATGCGCCAACGGGCTTTGGCGAAGAGGTGGCGCGTGTCGTCAGCGAGCTCACGGGGCTTGATTTTTGCTCGGCCGCCAATAAGTTTCACGCGCTGTCCAGCAAGGATGAGATGGTCTTTGCGCATGGCGCGCTCAAGGGGCTTGCCGCAAACCTCATGAAGATGGCAAACGACGTGCGCTGGCTGGCGAGCGGACCGCGCTGCGGCCTCGGTGAGATCACAATCCCCGCCAATGAGCCTGGAAGCTCCATCATGCCCGGCAAGGTCAATCCGACACAGTGCGAGTCAGCGACAATGGTTGCGGTGCAGGTCATGGCAAATGATACGGCCATTGGCATCGCAGCTTCGCAGGGAAATTTTGAACTCAATGTCTTTATGCCCGTGACGATCTACAATTTCCTTCAGTCCGTTCGTCTGCTGTCCGATTCCCTGCGCTCCTTTGAGAAGCGCTGTGTCTCCGGCATTCGGGCAAACAAAGAGAAGATGCACGATAATCTTCATCGCTCGCTCATGCTCGTCACAGCGCTGAGCCCCATCATCGGCTATGAAAATGCGGCAAAGACGGCGCATAAGGCATTTGAGGAAAACAGCTCTTTGAAGGAGGCGTGCGTCACGCTAGGGTATTTGACGCCGGAGAAATTCGATGAGGTCTTCCATCCAGAAAAAATGATCTGAGTATCCGATAAGAAGAAAGAGGGAAAGCAAAACGGCTTTCCCTCTTTTTATATTTGCTTATATTTGGCGGCAGGATAGAACGCAGTGCCCTTAAGCCGCGACAATCTTTGCGTGATGGCGGAAGTATTTTTCTGCAGCGGCGAGCTGTGGATTTTTTTGAATTTCTTTCGCATCGTAGTGAATGACCATGCTGCCCGTCGTGAGGTCTGTGACGGCGCTTTCAACACCGGCGTGGCTTGTGACGAAATCCGTCACCTTTTCTGCAAGTTCGTCATTGCCGATAATCGCACGGTTGCGCAGGCGAATGCGGCCTGGCAGAGCGCTGACGACTTCCGTGCCCGCAAAGACGATGTGAAGATAGGTATTGCGCGTCGTCCATGCTGCGCTTTCAGCGACTTCCTCCACTCCCTTTTTTGCGCTCTCCTTTAAGCGCAAGAGACACTTAGCATCCTGCCTTCAGCTTCTCGGCATGCTGCATCCCATGCAGCGCAGAAAATCCGAGCCAGGCAGCGCCGATGGCGATGTGAATCGGTTTTTTCGCATACGTTGCGGCTGTTGCCGCACTTAGTCCCAGGAGTGGAAGACCGAGCGGAATTTTCTTCAATGCTGCAAGTTTCATCTACATCATCCTCCTCGAAAACAAAACCAACCGAATGACTTTAATTTAATATACGACATTTATACAGAAAATGCAAG
>BNJU01005596.1_pt1 | contig 75034 bp, 83 predicted proteins | sample 8539281 | NCBI WGS metagenome assembly BNJU01 (sample SAMD00202456, study PRJDB9452) | human saliva metagenome | isolation source: human saliva | place: Japan
TTTCTAAACCCTTAAATTTAAATATAATTCTCGAACTAACTTTAGATTTTAGAGATAAAACCTATAGATAGGCATAAACGAAAATTCCATCTGTTGACACTTTTTCATTTTCTCTTTTTCGTTCTTTTTCGAAACAACACATGGATCAATCAAAGAAAATAAATTTCAGAGAAATAGCAGGAGCTAGAACCGAACCTCCACCGTCTGTACCCATGCTATATCATTTATTCCTAAGAAAACATTGATTGCTGTTCGCTAGAAGACCCTGTCATAGGCAAACCCGTTGTTGGATTCTTTAAATCAATATCAATAGCTCGACCACCTAATATAGACTTATCTCTAGTATGCAAATAATACGAACATTGATTTAATCTTGTTTCCATCTCATTCAGTTAGATATAGACTATGACTCTAAATAATATCCCATCTGATTAGAGATTCATCAAAAGGCTAGGGATACACCATATCTACCGATTTTATTGGATTCTTCATTGCAAGCATTGTTTTATGCATATTTTTGTATTTTTCCATAGCAAAACCTATTTTCCCAAAATTCTATTCAGAAGGAATGACCATGCTGAGAGATCCACATTAAATATTCTCCAACAGTAGCAGCAACATCAGCCATAGTGTCCGTTCTCCAACATATTTTTCCTGTGATGCCAGGGCTGTATATCATCAACGGAACTCTTTCTCTCGTATGATTACTGTGCCCTATCTGTCGGATCATTCCATGGTCCGCCATCACAATTAAAAATATCTCCCGAGCATTTAATCGTGAGAAGTAATTCAGCGATGCGCTTTATCGCTCACTTCTTCCGGTCTGCATATCTCTCACATCTTTCAGCATGACCAGCCAAATCGGTTTCTTGAATATTTAATGCAATAAAACCATTTTCTATACTCTTAACTTCTTTCCAACAAACAATCAAACAAATAATCAGAGTCAACACCTGGGAAAAAGTCTTGTGCTTGTTGTTTTGTGTATGATATCGCTATCTTACCTAAGAAGAAACTGCAATTCCTTTCTTATCAAGAATCGTTGGTATCTGAACATTCTTATCAATTCCATACCTAAATGAACCACTCGATATCCATGATTATAAACTCCTGACTCTGGGGCATCTACCTGCTATCTTGTCATTCTTCACTTTTTCCTAGCTCGTAAAAGGTTGTCAGCGTAATTTGTTCTGCCTCCAAAAGTGATAACCCGCGATACCTGAACAACCTCTCTAACAACATGTCAATCTTACTCAGCTCTTCAAAACTAATTAAATCTAAGCAAGCTGAAACATTATAAACTTGTCCATAATCTGTCTCTAAAGTTATCACCTACGGTTGCTACTTCATTCACTACAAAATTTGTAAAGCCCAGGTTCTCCAACACGTCTAACTTTATAGCATATTTTAATAGGTTCTTTTCGCTTCATCTATTTTTTCATTAAACAGTTGAATCAAAGGAACTTTCGGAGTAGTCCCCATTATTTCTTGATGCCTAAAAAGATCTGCTCCATAATGAGTTAAATTTTGCTGTCCCATCATTAGCAACATCCGAAAATTTATGTTCTCCAACTTCTTCACCTATAGCATTCATAAGATCCTAATTTTTCTAACGTAGGAATTTTTATATCAGGTTTTGATTGAATAATATGCTTTTGCAGTATTACTTCCTACATCTCTAGGTCTTACTTGCACAATCTTTCATGGGCGCCTACGATAAAACTATCTAAAACAATGAGAACAGAATCTTCCATTTTTCACCTTCTCACTTTATTTCCCAAACTATCATAGATTCCCAACTCAAATGAGGGATTACCCACTCTGGAGTCCTGAAACAATAGCCAAAAATCACTTCGGTAACAAAAATCTGAGTTCTAAAAGAACAATCCTGGTTGCTCAACCGGATGTTCATTTTTGTTTCTATATAATAATCGATACTTTCATCTTTCAGAGGAAGAACTGTATCGAAAACAACATTATCTCATCACGACTTCGACATTCTCAAAATGCCTCGTCTATAATATCCACCACCATAAAATACGAATGACCATCTAAATTGTAGAGATTTCGCTCACATACACTAAGGCAGGAATTTCTAGTAAATCTAGCACAGCATGAGCGGAGTGGTTCCCGTCAAAGCATGCAGGCTCCCCTTGATGTCCCCTAGCTTTTACGAATCTCTGGGATCGTTACAGAACAAGTTGCAGATGGCATATTTCAGATTGATGATTCCTTCTTTTTCAAGAATCCTTTCGCTTTTTCTACTGTTTTCATATTATTTTGTTGGAATAATATTTTCATTTCCATCAAATAAAAACAAAGAAACGAAGTTAGTCCACCTATTTCTACCCATTCAGACTGCCTCAACAATAGCAATGACCTCATTTAAATCGGACAGATGAAAACCACCGTATTGACCATCATAAATATGTGTCAGTTTTTCTCAATAACTTTTCAACAAAAGCTTCTGAGTGTTTTTAATCGATTTGCAACACTGAATAATCTGCTGTACTTTTTCAAATGAGGTACACCGTAATGTAATCTGTTCCATACGAAATAATTTTTCTCCAACAAAGGCATCAGGAATTTGTACTAGATGTCCCCATTCCCTAAAAGCAATCCCCTCTTCCATCATTCTTAATGCTTCTTTATAGTCAACAACAACAGCCTTTTATATCTGTATTTTCAGCTAAGCGTCCTTGCTATAAATGGATTTCTTCCAATCTGTTTAAGCATATAATAAGCTCAACATTTTCTTTGTTGCGATTTCAGACATATATTTTGCATTTTTGGATAACCGCATCTAAATCAATCACATAAGTATCCGGGAGGATTTCACCATCTTGATGCAGCTTGACTGCAAAAATCGACTAAAGATCGATTTCTTCTATTTACAAGATCAAGAAACATCTTTGTCACCTTCTAATAAATTCAATAAATGAAGATAAATAAACTCTAATTCATTCTCTGAATAAACTTCTTCACCGATATAATTTGTTAAGCGACTCCAAACTTCTTTACATTCAGCAAAATTGAGTGATAGTTTATTAACTTCATTTCGAATAATTTCTTCCATTTTGGCATCTAATACTTCCATTTTTCTGCGTCTAGATTCAGCCATTGCTAAATGAATAAAATACTTCGACCTTCGTTTCATCATTAATCTTCATTTCGTTTTGGAGTCACTAGCCTTCAATATATATTTTTGTATCTTCATCTATAACATCCGCACTACCAGAACATCTAATTTCTCTTCTAGCATGAACTCACCCCCTTTTTAATATTGAGGAATCATCTCATTATTTTCACTTTTTCTTTGAATCTCAATTATTTTATCTGCGACTACACTTTGATTAAAAGAACGCCCTAAGTGAATCATCATCTTTATGAACTACAACAACTGCAGATGTCATATCATCAATCCACTGATTGTGTTTTAATTTCGAATAGCTTAAATCGGAATAATCTTTATCCATTAATTCATCTAAATTCCAAACACCAACGTCTACAATTCCCTTTCTTAACGCTGTTAGAATTTTGAAATCCAGGCATTTCAACTAATTGAACATCTTTTACCTTTTTACTACTTCTTCAGTTAGTAGATATTGGTCAGATTGAATTATAATCAATAGCTACCTTTCTTACTTTCAATAGTCTTATCAGTATTTTTCACTAGAAAAAGACAACAACGTGCTCACTTAAATAACTATTTTTGCCGAAGTCTAGCGCTATTTCTAGCGGTTCGCGATTATGAATAGCTTGTTTTAGTAGCAAATTTAGAAACAATTGCAAAACGATAAAACTTACTCGTAACTGCTTTAATTCTTTCTTTTGAACCCCGAATATAACCTAAATTCAATGGAATATGGTTATTGCGAATTCTTCGTAGATTCCGGTTGCTAAACCTTCATGAGAGTTTAGAGTATGGCAGCGTCATAGTCCCAAGCACCGTTTCTGACAATGCATAAGATTGTAATATTTCATAATTAATTTCTGAAATAAACGAACCTGGTGTCCTTTACTGATTAATTTAAAGGCTCCTCGCTCTTTAAATAAGAATCGCATTTTGAACGGTACCACGAGCTACTTCCAAATCTTCTTGATATTCAGAAATACTTGGCACTTTATCTCCTACAGATTTCTTTAAAAATCTGATGCGATAGCATTGATTACTTGACCTTTTTCATTAAAAACTTTTCTACCATACTCTTCCTCTTATTTATTCTTTCACTTTTTCTATAGATTCTTTCAGTATTCTTATAATAGTTTTAGCACCTGAGCGATTTCGGATTAATACGGATCAAATCTTTTCTGCTGTCGGATCTGCATTTCTAAAAGTTCGGAAACTCTATAAAACAAAGGGCAAAACTCATATTGAGATTCAGCTCCTACAGGATACGGCACTTTTCTTCGTCCTTCCTCAATACCGCTTCCAGCAATCGGTTCTTTTAATTCTACGATCAAAACTCTCGATTGAGCATTCACAATAGAGCTTCTTTAACCATATCTAAAGGTCCCTGATTTGCGCGATTCACATACTTCCTCGCCAACTTTGGCGAAATTAGCGAGAAACCGGAACATATATCATCCCTTTTAAAAACATCTAGAGCTTCATACCCTGCACTTGTCCTCCACCAGAGTAGTTTTCTTTCTTCAAAACTTTGTAGTGATTCTGAAATGCCTACTACCATCTATTCCTTCTGGTCCTAAAAAGCTTAAAATGTTGAAAAGCAAAAATATCCGCTCCATATTGAATCCTATCTATCTGTTTTAAAACAGAATAGTTGTCATCTGTTATCACAAACATATCAGAGCGCAACTCTTTAATTGTTTTAATAACTGTTTCTAGCTTCATATGAAATCAGATGGAAGCTGTCTCGTAACTTGAACCAGAGCTGACGATATTTCTTCATCTTTAATTTTGTCCTTCACTGCCGCTAAATCGTTAAAAATCCACTTTTTCATATGTGATGCCTAACATTTCAAAACTCACATTTGTTGTTGGGTAAATAGGTGCATCATGAATTAATATTTCTTTTTACGATTAACACCCGCATGCAACATGGTCTGATAGCATTTCGTTCCTGACCCTCTAACTAACAACGCTTCGTCTGCGTCAAAAGTTTTGCAATAACCTTTTTCGACCTTTCTTGTATACACAGGTTGATTCAGACCTTTCACTACTCCTAAATCTCCCCTAGTTAAAATTTCATTTCCAGGAAAGACTTTTAGTAATCTCATCTACTAACCTGAATTGCATTTCTTGCGCTTCTGCGATTGTCAAACTTTTTAAAGGATAACTTTTTCATCTTTTACTCCTTACCAAAAACCGCTTTAGGATTTTTCCACTAACATTTTACGGATGAATTTGTCTGAGACTCCTCCCTCTCGTAACATTGGAACAAAACAATCTAATAGATAAGAATAACCTATTCCACCTTGATATTCTAGGTTTGACTTCCGCGTAATATCCATAGATAAGAATACCTTATCTTCATAGCCTCTTTTCTCAATTTCTTTTAGCATTTCTACTCGCAATAAGTCCGGTTGGTAATTCTCTTTACCAACAGTATCAAACTCTACATAGACACCTTCATCTAGCATCTTAAGAATATAATTTACATCGCCCGTTAAATCGACATGTCCAATAATGACTCTATCTAAATCTACATTTTCTTTTTTAAAGAAGGCAACTTGTTCATGACCATATGTTCCTAGAGTTGTATGAGTGGTAATCGGAACTCCCAAGTCTTTATGAATAATTGACGAGGCGAGAAAAACCTTTCTTTCTCTATCAGTCATCGTATTTTTGCTTGTTCCTATTTCACCGATAATTTGCGCTTTTATATTGGTGCCATCAATCCCTTCAAGAATCTCTCTTCGCATTAAATCAGCTAACTCTTCCACACTCGCATCCGTCACGAATTCCGGTAAAAATTTATCTTGATAAAAAGCCTGTCGCTTGAATATATTAATTTTACTAAGCTCAACAACCTTTTGAACATATAAAAGATTTCTTCTCATATCAAGGTTCGTAACATCTACGATGTTACGAACCCCCTAGCATATAATTTTTAAATTCTTCTACTGTTTCATCAAAGCAATTTAAGTTAGTATCATCAATATTTTTTTAATCTAGATAAATCAATGAGTCGTATGTTCGTGCATATAAGTAATTCCATCTATGAACGTCATATCATCAATCTCCTTCCTATCCAGCAACTGGTGTGAATAATCCAACCATGTAAAGAATATTAACAATAATTCCTAAACTGATTGCTGCAACTGGTCCAATAGCTAGTTCAACAATAGGGCTTTTTAGCCTTTTCTATTTAGAAGAAAGCAAGCCGATAACCCAGAAGTATCCAATCCCAGGTGCGATTTTTCAGATGCATAGCACCCACCCACTAATAAAGCCACTTCTAAGACTTTATTCATTGCTGTACGAATATGTTCGCCCATTTCACGAATTCCAGGAATTTATCTAATCCTTTAGCCACTAATGCTAATAATTGAACTTCAACAAACATCAATGCCGCACCGGCAATAAATGCAACTAACAGATTACCATTTAGTAACATCCCTACAAATACAAATGTCGCTCCAGCTGGGCTATAAACCCTGTTACAATTGCTGTTGAGAAATACTAATGGAATAAATCCAATCCCTCTCGCAAATGCAGCTAAAAGCAGCTTCACTAATTTTACCTTCTGACAATAATTTTGAGAGAAATAGGATCCCTGGCAAGAATCATCAAACTAGTAGAAGCAGATACAAGACCTCCTGTAAGTGATAACCAAAGCCAATTTTTCTTAATTCTATTTACACGTTCTAAGAATACACTCACTAAAGTCTCATTCGAATTACTTCCATCTCCTTTTACTTGCATTGCAAATACAATCATGAAAATCATACCTACAAGTAAAGACATTCCTTCTGCACTTAGTTTAATGGTAATCGCTTCTAATTTAATCGTTCCAAACTGTTTGACTGCAAACAATGCTAATAAAGTCAGCTAATAGAGTGATTGCTGCTTTTTAAATCCATGTTGGCTTGCAATCGCAATTGCAGGGAAAATACTAAACCCTACGATAATAGGCGATCCTACAGAAGATAGTGCAGGCATAAAGTTCACAGGTAGCATATTGAACAAATCAACTACAGCTTGTAAACCTAACACAAGTCCCACACCATAGAGTGCTCCAACTACTCCTGATACAACCATCCCGATTTTTCCTTCTGGAGCCCAAGAACCGATAATATCTGTCATTAATAAAATACTATGCACTAAAATAATGGAGGCCCCAATCGATACTGGAATACCAAATCCGATAACCAATCCAAAACTTAATGCAAAACTTGTTGCTGCTAATTCCTTTTTACCAATCTTCTTTTCTAAATATTCTGGAAGAATTGGTCTTAACCCATCATTAAAAACAGCGATTCCTTTATTTCGCTAGAATCGAACACAATGCTCCCTAGCAACGCAATAACTATTAATTCTAAAGTTTTATCCATCATCTTTCCCTCTTTTTTTCTATTAAATTTTATTTAGTTCTTCCATGATAATTGGAACGACATCATTTTTATGTTGCGCTGTGAAATCAAATGCTTTCTTTCCACTTCGAACATTTTCCTAATTTCTTCTTCTGGCATTATTTTTCCAGGCATCGAAACTGTTACACAATTATCTCTTCCTAAAAAGAGCTAGAGCCATCGCTAAAGCTCCTCCCCCGCCAGTGTTACAAGCTCCAATATAATAATCAGCTGTCCCAGATTTTAATAGCCATCGCAGCATCCAAATCACTCTTCACTTCACGCTATCTTCTGGCAAACCATACTGAAGTACTAAAGCTTTTACTTCCTCTTTATCAATTTGTCCACCAACAACAATCATCTAACATCCTCCTCTATTTTTCACTTAAAAATTCATTATGGACTGCATAATTGACTGCGCTAGCAAAATCGTGTGTGTTAGTATAATTTCCAGATTTTTGTTGTCCATTATTCATTTTATTGGTCAGAACAATTACTACTATCTTATTTTTTGGAGAAATTGTTACATAAGTTCCAGTAAAATCCATTGTGTCCAATCGCATCTTCCGCCAAAGATTGCATCCACCCAGCATTCTTTAAATATCCATAAGATTGAATTGAACCTGATTTTGTTTTAAACACGTCTTGTAAAGAATAGTTCACGGTTTTTTTCATCATATAGAACCGTATCTCCTCGTTTTTCCTTTATCTACTAAAACTTGATATAAGGTTGATAAATCGAGTAGCTGATGAAAACAACCCTGCGTGACCAGCGATATCCTTCATTTGCCATAAAAGCATTCCCATCATTCACTTCACCTTGGAGCTCGTAATTCGCCATCCATTGAAACTTTTTCAGATGCTTCTTTATCTGCTGTCATGTCATATCCAAATTTAGGGAAATTTACCTCATCAATCATCATCTTTTCAAAAGGATTTCCGTATGAAGTTACCGCAATTTTTGATTTATCAACACCATTTTTAGTTGGGTTAAACATCGTATTTTTCATTTCAAGTGGTTCATAAATCGTTTTTAGCAACATATTTGTCAAATGCTTCTCCTGTAATTTTTTTCTGCAATAAACGCTAAAGTCATATAGCCCTAAATCACTGTACTTATACTCTCCAGGTTTAGATTCTAACTTTTGATCTTCAATGTATTTCAATGTATCTTGTCGATTGTTTGAATATAAATAAATTGCTTTCCATTGTGGCAGCCCGGATGTATGACTGAGTAATTGACCAATCGTTACATCTTCTTTTCCATTCTTTCCAAATTCAGGTAAATATTTTGTTACCTTATCATCTAGCTTCACTTTTCCTTCATATACTAAATGCATAAAAACTTGAGTTGTCGCACTAATTTTTGTAACTGAGGCTAAATCAAAGAGCGTCTCATCAGTAACTGCAGAAGGATTTTCAATCTTTTCAGCAGGATTCTTCGAAAAATCAAATGCTTGAATCGTTCCATAGCTCTTTTTAAAAACTATTTTCCCATCTTTTAAAACAACAATTTGCGCTCCAGGAGTAGCTTTAGGGTTTGTTTCTGCTAATTGGCTTTTCACATAAGAAAAAGCAACTGCATCAATTGCTTTTTCAAGAGCTTTTGACGACTCATTGTTTTCTTTATTCTCAGCCACAACTGTTGTTTCAGAACTTTGAGGAACTGCTTTATTTGAACACCCTACTAATCCTAATGCACATACTACAGAGCTAATCATTAACACTTTGCTTCTTAAATATTTTTAACATCATAACTCCTCCGTTCAATATACATTTTTGTACAATAGAAACTATCTTTCCTTAAACGATCATAAAAGCACCCCCATTTATGAAAAATACACTTTTTGTACCTTATCTATACGCCATAGTATAATACTATCTTTTGATTTTTGTAAACCTTTTCTTTAGATAAATTCTGCTATTTATAATACTAAATCATAAAAAGGCGCTTCTCTTTCGAGAGCGCCAGAAGCTATTTGTATTATTTTTTCGCCAAATTCGTGATGTAGTCGAAGAAGGCATCGCGGTCGACGTGGTAAACAAGGTCGACTGGGCGGCCATTTTCGGCTTTTGACGGTACGTCACGGCTTGCACCGGCAACAATCACGTCACTGTTACCACAGAACGTTTGACAAGGTCTTCTTTTCCCCGAATGAAGCGGTCGTTAACACGTCCCATAGAAGTATGTTGAGTTCGTTACGTAGTGAGTGAGAGGAGGCACGATGGCGTAACATTGGCCTAAAAAGTCAACACCTTCGATGGCACGTTCTTTTGCCCAACGGTCGCGGACATCAAGAGATAATGGCACCATGTTTGTACTTTCAAGCGCCACGAGTTCGATTTGGATGCCTGATTCCCAAACGCGTTTTGCCGCAAATGGATCCCAGTACACGTTCCACTCTGCAGTTCCGTCGTGTTCAGGGTCTTCCACGTTCCCCCATATCAAGGAAGGTTCCACCCATCCAGTAAAGTTTACCGATGTTTTCTTCGATGGTTGGGATCTTGATCTATGCACGTGCTAAGTCAGTTAACGGTCCTACGAATACAAGGTCCACTTTCTCATCCGATTCTTTCAAGGCACGGATTAAATCTTCGTGTGCTTTTAATGATGAGTCTTGCACCGTGATTGGTTTATGTTCGTTTAAGATTGGAAGTGCGTCTACTGTGAATGCATGCATTCTCCACTCTTTCAGGGAATGGGTTCTAGGGGCGTGAGTCTGAAGAAGCGACTTTCAATTGTTTGTCTTTTTCAGAACCGAACTTATGAATAATCTTCTTGCTGGCTTCACCGCTGGTAATAAATAGCAGTCCGCTTCGATAACGCCGACCCCTACTAATTCCACGTCTTCCATTTTTAATAGTAAATATAATGATACTAAATCATCAACGCCACCATCGTGGTTTAAATAAACTTTACGCATTTATGAGTTACGCTCCTTTTAAAAATGGTTTTCTTGCACGCTTTATTATACCTAAAAACGAACGATATGGAAACTATTTTGATTTAACGTTTGGTTTTGTTTTTCAAGTGCATTCGTTCTCAGTTTATGTTAAACTATTTTTAATTATTTTTAATGTTAGGAAGTGGTTCAATGAAAAAGAAATTCATAGATATTATCATTATCGGTTTTGCCCTGTTTGCCATCTTCTTTGGAGCCGGAAATTTAATTTTCCCACCTTATCTAGGAGTGTCTGCAGGAGAAAATTGGGGAACTGCAACCTTTGCATTTTTCATCAGCGATCCCTCTGCTATCCGTTGTTGCCGTAATGGTCGTGGCCACTCTTGGCGTAGCGCACTCAGCTGTTGGACGTAGAGTCCATCCTGTTTTTGCAGGCGTCTTGAATGCTATCTGCGTTCTCTTAATCGGGCCCATTTTTGCGGTTCCGCGTACAGGAGCGTCAACGCATGAGATCTTCGTACAATCGTATTTCCCTGATGCACCACAATGGATCTCTTCCCTCGTCTTCTTCGGGATTGTCCTTTGGATTACATACAAGGGAAACTCCGTCATGGATGCCATCGGAAAATACTTAACACCGATTCTATTACTTATTCTCTTCTGTATCTTTGTCGGAGCTGTCCTTCAACCAAATGCAAGCATTTGCCACAACAGACGGAAGCGGACTATTCGCACAAGGTTTTAAAGAAGGCTATCAAACCATGGACGTGCTCGAGGCACCCTCTTAGCCGGAGTCGTGATGAAAGATATTACGCGTCGTGGGTATTTAAATCGAAAAGAACAATTCAGAATGATGTTCGGAGTTGGCATCGTAGCCTTCGTCCTACTCGCTGTCGTATACTCAACACTAGCATACAGCGGTGCAAGTATGAGTACCGTGATTGACTCAACTGAGCAACGTTCTGCTATTTTAACAACCATTGTTAAAACTTTACTCGGATCATGGGGGACAACTCTGCATGGGCCTTGCGGTCTGCTTTTGCCTGCCTCACAACTGCGATTGGACTAACAACCACTTGCGGACAATATTTTGAAGAAGTCTCTAAAGGAAAAGATTACACATAGAAAATTATTCTTGTCACGGTAGCAGTGAATTCATCATCTCGCTTGTCGGCGTGGATTCACTCATTAACCTTGCCATCCAATATTGACCTTCATCTTCCCAATCGTGATTGCACTCATCCTCTTCTCAGCATTTGACCAATACATCCCATACGACTGGACGTATCTTGGAGCGGTCGTCGGGCTGGAATCGTTGGACTTGTACAAGGAATCAACACTCTTTCACAATTACTAGGGTGGAAACCTACTAGGAGACGCAGCCACTTGGATTGGAACCTCTCCACCTAGCCACATACGGCCTTGAGTGGATTGTCCCAACATTCATAGGCGCAATCCTCTTCACGATCGCATCCGCCATTTTGAAACCAAAACAACTTGAATTTGAATAGAAAAACGGAGCCTCTGCTCGTGCTCATATTCCTGTTATCTAAAGGAAGGTTTGTATATGTCAACAGTTGGGATATGGGAGTATCACACCCACACTCAGTCTGTGGAGCTTTGCGGGTGACGAACGGAAAACCCCATCCGTCCCTCTCTAAAAAGGACGGTTTGTATATATATTGCTCTGCGGTATAGGTGATCCCCTGCTCCTCAAGCAGAACCCCAAGTCTGTGGACATAAGCATCCTACGGATCCAATAATGATTGTGGTACGGTTTAGTAACCGATGTAGATTACTGACTCTGGAAATTTATTTCCTAGAGTCAGTTTGAAACTCAGTAGGCTGTAGACTTAGGCTACAGCCGGTACCCGACTACAATCATTATTGATGAATCCGTAAGGATTTTTCTTTGCTTTAAATTCACTATTACTTTCCATTAGTCCACAGACTTGAGGGCTTCTAGCATATCGATGCGTTGGAGAAGATGGTTCACCATATACCCTAGCGCAACCAAGATGACAATAACAATCACACTTGGCAACACATATACAAACCATCCGACAGCGGGATTAAACATGACAAACCCCGGCGCCACCGTCTCAATAATCACCCTATGCAGCACTCGCCCAAACAAAATCCCGACAACAATCCCGATGACCGATAATAAAATCGTTTCGCGGTAAATATACATCGTCACTTCTTTGTTCAGAAACCCGAGCACCTTAATCGTTTGAGCTCGCGAATCCGTTCTGCTACATTGATGTTGGTTAAGTTATAGCAGGATAACGACCGCAGTAAAAATCGATACAGCCGTTAAAAATCATCATGACACGACTCAACGAACCAACAGTCGTATCGATACGACTCACCATGGACGTGTTTTGCACGACTGCTTTTACACCGTCAAGAGCCATTAAGTCCGCAGCCGCTTTTTGTACGCTAGAAGCGTCTTTATCTTTAAACTGTACGAAAATCGCGTTGTCATTTGGCAACTCTCCATGAAGCCTTAGCGTACACTTCTGGTGTCATTACGACGAAGTGTCCAGCGTACATTTCACGATACCACCGACCGTTAACGTCACATCCACACCGTCCTTATTTGGAAGCGTAAAAGGTGTCGCCTGCTTTTCACGTTTAAGAGTTTGGCTAACTTCTCGGAAATCAACACGCCATCTTCAGGAAGCGTCACGGCTTTCTTCGTCTTCGCATCATTCAAATGTAAATATGGAGAAAGGTTGTCTTCATTCCCAACAAGCACCGTATATAGACTGCTCATCGTCCAGCCTGGCACTTCACGTGTTACCGATTCGCTATAGACGTCGCTATAGGAAGTCACGCTTTGAAGAGGTTAAATAGTTGTGTAGCGCTGTTTCTTCTGAAACGGTTAATACAGCCTCTTTTGAAACAATCGCATCATAGGTGACGATTTCCTTAGAACTGACGATCAGCAATCCCATCGAGAGACCCGAGAATTCCGCGTCCCTGCAAAGAGAAGCGCCACGCTCCCAGCCACCCCGAAAATCGTCATCGAGCATCCGTTGTTTATAACGGAAAATATTCCGCGCCGTTACCTTATGCGTGAAGCTGAGGCGATTCAAATGAACGGAATACGCTCGAGGAAAATCTTTCGACCCCAGCTACGGAGCTTTCGGCAAGAGAAGCGCTGAAGCTTGCTCATGAAGTTCGCGGCGAGCAATCCATAACGGAGGCACCACGCTACAAATGAGCGAGCAAATAATCGCAATCACGGCGATGAGTGGATGGAAATTCAACTGGATACTTGGCAATACCGTATCCTTCATCAGAGTTGCACCCAAAGCACTCTGGCAAGGCGTACGTTCCAAGTAAGATTCCAAGGACTGTTCCACTGAACCCCTGCTGTAAAATCCATACACGGCAAACTTTCTTCATCACGTCTTTTGTTTCACAGCCGAGCGCCTTCAACACTCCCAGCATTGATGCGTTCTTCGTTTCACAAAAACGCGTCATCGTCGTTACCGTTACGAGCAGCCGCAACGGCATAAAAAGCACAATCGGGAAGAGGTTCCCCACCGACGTAATTCCCTTCAGCCGTCGTCTTCATATTGAAGAATCCTTCGCTTCCAAGCATCGTTGAACGCGTGTAGACGGAGTATTTTCGGTTTTCGTGAGTTTTGAAACGTCCACTTTTCCGCCTTTTTCAAGTTCAGATTCAGCCTTCTGGATATCCTTATCGGCTGTTTCTTTCTTCTCGTTATACGTTTCTTCGCTTTCTTTTGAGCTGCGTTTTTGGCGTCCGCGAGTTTAGCTTCGCCGTCCGCTAACGTTTTTCTTGGCTTCGGCTAGTTGGCCTTCCTTTCTAAAAGTTCCGGCGTTGGCTTCAAAAGCTGCCACTCCCTTGGCGGTATTGTTCTAGCCCATCGACGTACTGGCTGTAGCTAGCGTAATACTTGCTAAACCTTGTCGGTACGCTTCTTGCCCTGCGAGTAATTGTTGTTTCTTCGATGCAAAGTTCAGCTTCAGCATTTGAAATCGCCGTTTGACCCGCTGTGAGTTCTTGTTCTTTTTGAGTGAGCACTTGTTCTTTGGCATTCAGTGTCGCTTCTGTTTGAGTAAGCTGGGCTTTCTAGCTTGCGTTAAAGCTGTCTCCATCGCTTGAAGGCTCTGCTTCGGTAATGCCTTTTGCCGCAGCCGCAGCCGGGTCGCTGGCTAATAGTGCCTTTCCTTGCGCTAAGGCTGTCTTCGTTTCGAGGTCTGCCTTACCTGCTTCTAGTTGCGCTTTGGCCTGCGCTAATTGCGTCTTTGACCGGCTTCAAGCTGCTTTCTGTCACTTGCGAGTTCTTCTTTTTTTGCAGCAAAGTTGCGTCTCCGCTTCTGTTATTTTAGTACTTGCATCCTCTAACTGTTCTTTCTTTTTCGGGCTAAAGTCGCCATGGCTTGTTCGATTGCACACGCGCACTTTCGAGTTGCGCACGGCTTGCTTCAACTGATTTCCACGCCGCGTTTTAGCTTTTGCATCTCCTGAGGCAAGTCGTTGCTTCGTTGTTGCGACTTCTTTTTGCCCGTCTGCAAGCGTCTTTTCGTTCTTTTCGATTTCGCTCTTACCATCTGCCAATTTCTTCTCGGCGTCCGAAAGTTGCGTTTAGCATCGGCAATTTTTCTTTTCCTTCTGAAATCTTATCGTCAGCCGTCGTCTTCAAGTGCATCTAAAGCGCGCCGTTCCATTGTCGGCCAACTTTTTCTTCTAGCGCCTGTTGCAACGCCGCCACCTTGTCTGAGTACTCACGGCTCGTTGTTTTCCATTTGCGTAAATCCGGATAACGAAGTCTGCGCAATCGTATACACTTCAGAATCGAACGGGTGTCTTTTGGCACTACGGCAAACCACTAAGGTCCCCGCTTCCCGCACTCGATACACCTTTAATCGTCTTCGAGAGAATCTCGCTGGAGTTCACAAAACCCCAGTAATCGGTAAATTCATGTTCTTTTCAGTAGAGTGGTACTTCAGATTCATTCAATCGAATGGTATCGCCAATCTTGTACTGATCGGCCATCGTTTGGGCAAGCGCCACTTCGTTTGATTTTCGTAGGCAAACTCACCACTCACCAATTCAAACGTTGAAATATCGGTCGTCTGTGAGAACACACGAATCGCGTTTCGGGCGTATCGCTAATCACCGTATCGACAAAATAGCCAAACTCCACATCGGCGTTCTCTTGTTGTATCTCGGCTTGGTCTTCGCCGCTAACCCGTAGCCTGCCACCACGAAATAAATCGGCAGCGTTGGCCTGTTCCATATAGCCGTTCAAAGGTGTCTTCAATATCCGGGCCAGACACTTTCAACCCGACCAAACTGAACGCCCCCAGCATCATGAGGGAGCATAATCGAAAGGAAGCGTCCCCTTCGACTGGCGAAGTGAGTTTCGTATATCCTTATTTAATGTCTTTCTTATTCACTCTTCACCCCTTCTAATATTCAAGCGTTTGAATATCTTGTGGATTTGGATTGAGTTCAATAGATTTCACGCGCGCGTCATGCATATGAATCACACGGTCGGCAATCGGCGCTAAGGCTGAGTTATGCGTTACGATAATAACCGTTGCCCTTGAGTTACGCGACATATCTTGTAAAATTTGCAGCACTTGTTTTCCTGTATGGTAGATCGAGGCGCTCTGTTGGCTCATCACAAAGCAAAGAGTTTCGGATTCTTGGCAACCGCACGTGCAATCGAGACGCGTTGTTGTTTCCCCCACCCGATAATTGCGCCGGAAAATTATTGATACGGTGTCCAAGACCGACTGCCTTCAAGGCTTCCTCTGCATCTTGAGCGTCTTTTACAATCTCAGCCGCTAGTTCCACATTTTCCTTTGCCGTTAAGTTCGGTACTAGATTATAAAATTGGAAGACGAATCCAACATCATCTCTTCTATAATAGAGTAAGTTGTTTTTCATCAAAAGCGGAAATGTCACGCCGTCAATAAGGACTTGCCCTTCGTCGTTGGTATCCATTCCCCTAAAATATTAAGGACCGTCGATTTTCCCTGCCGCTGGCTCTAAAATAATGACTAACTCGCCTTTTTCAATTTCAAAATTCACATCATTATTCGCGATAATCTCTGTATCGCCGACTTGATAACGTTTATAGCTATTCTTCATTTCGATATAAGCCATGTCTATCCCTCATTTCTACAAACGTCGTTAAATGAACACCGTGTTGATTATGCTCGTTGAATACTTTATGAAATAGGCCTATGAAAAAACAATGCACAATACTCAACAATGTGTTGATTTAAGAAAAGAGTTTAAAAATGACGACACAAAAACGTAAAAACCACAACGAAAAGCGATTTAAAAAGCTGCGCTCACCCGACTCTTGAGAAACAAAAAGACTTCGAAGCGATTAGCGTGAGTGATATCACTAGAGAAGCTGGAGTGAACCGTGGAACCTTCTATCTCCATTACGTCGATAAATTTCGATATGATGGACCAGCTCATCGACGAGATTTTTACAAAACATTTTACTCCTATTAAAGAAGGACAGCCGAAAAATAAAGAAGAGGCCCTTCCTGGTATCGTAAAAATCTTCAGTATTTAAAAAGAAGACTTCGACTTTATTCACGCGATGACGCTCGAATCGGTTTCTAACTATACGACTCAAATCTATTCCGGACTTTCTTGCTCAGAATTATCGAAGCAAATCGGTCCGATTAAGAAAACATATCAAGAGATGTCTATCCGCTTCCGGAAGATTATGCACAGAAGTGTTTATCTATAGCAATAGCGCGATTTTTCTTCCACTGGATTCAAAAAGGAGCGTGGAAAGTCCCGAAGAAATCGCAAAAAAATCTTTTTCAGAATGTCGTATAAAGGAGAAAACTCATGCAAAAACAATTATGAAAGATCCCACTCTTCTTAAGCCAAAAATCAACGGCTGCCGATCCCGAAAAGCCGATGCTCAGGTGGTCCGCGACCCTGCAAGATACGCTTCGTGCCAACCGTGACCGTTGTGTAGGGGATGGCGGCGAATATGATTGGTGTGAAGAAGAACATTATTATTGTATCGATTGGACCCGATGGATTTGGTGATGCTGAACCCACGGATTACGAAGAAAAGCAAGGGCCTATGAAAACAGAAGAAGGATGTCTAGAGCCATACGGGCACGAAGAAGACGACGCGCTATCAAACGATTGAAGTAGCGTACACCGACCCGAGCGGCAAGAAGCATACGGGAACGTTCACCGACTTCACGGCGCAAGTCATCCAACATGAGATCGACCACTTTAGATGGGGTTCTTATATAAATACGCAACTTCAGTTGCGTTTCCTCGAATCAGACGGATTTCTTCATAGAAGCGATAATGGGGCACCAGTTCGAGCCTTATGTCTCACCTCTGAAGCTTCAAAGGGCGTACGGAATCAATCCCTACGCTCTACTAATTCGCATGATGCTATCCCCTATTGCTTCTATAGAATCCGTCCGATTCTTCAGAAACGCGTAACTGATAATCGTATTTTTATGATGCTTCTAAATTGGACGAGATGGAACTTTGTGCCGGGAAGGCGGGAACTGCTTCTTAAAGACAGGGCGGTGTGTCCTCCTCTTCGTTTCCTATCGTAAGAAAAAGAAAGAAAAAAGGATGACCCTTACGTAACGTTATAAGTTATACTTTATATTGTTAGGAGTTGAAAATATGTATTTAATCAAACAAGTGAGCGAAATCAGTGGTGTATCGGTGCGCACTTTTACATCACTATGATGAAATTGGATTACTATCCCCTAAAAACATGAGAATGGATACCGCTACTATAGCGAAGAGGAGTTGTCCCTCCTTCAGACCATCCTATACTATAAGTATTTGGGATTTTTCACTAAAAGACATCAAAAACTCTCATGAAACAAGAGGAAAGATCTGTTGCCTCACTTGAAACATCAGTTGATTTTAATGCACAAAGAAAAGAACGTCTTCTAACATTAATCGACACATTAGAAAAAGACCATTGAGTCGAAAAGAAAGGAAAATGACAATGACAACAGAAGAAAAATTCAAAGGCTTCACCTTTCAAAGATAACGAAAAATATAAACAGGCCGCGACTGAAAAATACGGTGAAAACAGTAGTGAACGAAGCCGAAGCAAAAACAAAAAGGACAAGAAGAAATCGTAGCTGACGGCTTTCAACAAGATCTGGTTCGCTTTTGCGGATAATATCGAAAAAGGCCTTCCGCAACAGACGCTGTGAACGTGGACTTAGCAAAACAACTCCACCAACACATGTGCGCCTATGCGTTCGACTGCTCGATCGATGTCTTCTCAAGCATCAGATTTCGGCTACGCGCAAAAACGAAAGAAATTCAGAACGAACCTCGATAAATACGGCAAAGGCGTTGGGCAATATGCTTTGCGACGCGATTCAGCCTATGTGCGCACGAGAGAAAATAAGCAAATGTAAAACAGAGTTAGACAAATTTGTCTAACTCTGTTTTTCTATGCAAAAAATTCCTATCTTACCCTCACATACACTAGTCTATTCGGTGTTGATCGTTCCTCGTCAAACGTAAATCCATCTTCACTAAAAGCCTCCAACTGCTTCTCACGTCAGTCCTTGTTCGCGCATGGCAAAAACCAACCAATAACCCACGTCCTTTTTCAGACGTCGTAGAGTGTTGTTTTCAACATTTCCCGTCTTTACGTTCGTAAAATTCCACGTCCACCCAGTTGTAACGCGAGCGGTCTAACATGTGCTGAACTCATCACTGGCACAGTTGACCACTGTTTCACCTTCTTCGAACAACTCGGCCCACTCCGATTTCCAGTAAGCCTTCAAGCTCTTCCCATCTACGCGTAATGGTCGTAACATATCCAAGCGATACGGCTTTCACATAAGTATCTCGGCGCCACAGCCCCCATACAAAGGCAGACATAATACGTACATGCTCACTTCCATAGCCTAACCCTTGTTCCATCCTCTACTTGCTTCAACCAGCGAAACGCGAGTCCGTTGTAGAGTTCAATGGCAGGAGCAGCCTTGGCCACCTTCCACCCTTCGATAAAGGCTTTATTTTTCTAGCAAACTTCCCTTTCACCCCAGCACACGTTCAAGGTCTTCTTAGGCACCGCGCGTACAGCCTCTACTACTTTTGCGGCAGCAGGACTCACTTCCCAGTCACGCTCCTCTAATGCGTCACCATTCATTTCCTTTGCAGGCGATAGTATGAGTTTCATCTTGGTCCTCCCTTCGTTCATGTCCTCCTTAGTGTACCGCACCCGCCGGATTTTGACAAAACACAAGGAGACAATTTATACTGATTACTATCAAGCTTAAAGGAGAATTGTATGCCTCAACCATTGACTACTTCTGACTAATTCCATCGCCTCATTTTTACTTTAGTACCGTTTTAGCGTTGGAATTTATGCTATTCTAGGGCAAAAATATTCACTCGCAAACTTTTTACTCTTTTTTTGGAGGTGGAACGCTCTCCATTCGATCCGTCTCATCTATCAAAAATCAGTTACTGGATATATCATATGGTTTTGTAGCGTGGGCGCTGATTCTTTACGCGTCTTACTGGAATAACCAGCACGAAAAAGCCCTATAAAACAGAAAATGCCATGATGGACTTTTCTGTCTGTATTGTGAATGAAATCCGTTTCCTGATAAAATCGAAGACCCAAACAAAGCTCAGTGCCATTATTGCACTCGTACTCACAATTTTAATGATTATCGCCTAACAAGGAGGACCTCATATGGACTTTGTATTCATCTTATTTTCTATTCTTAGTTTCTTTATCGTTACATTTGCTCTCTTACATCTACTCGCAGGAGGCGTCGCTCTTTTTAAAAGGAGACAAAAACAACAGGAAACATCCTCATTTTTGTAGGAGGCCTCATCGCACTTCCTGCAATCCCATTACTAGCAATGGTCCGCGGACTTTCATTCGTTACATGGATTGTTGGGGCAACTCTTTGCTGCGTGGGAGCCTATATGAACGGAAAAGAAAATGGTAATAACAATATATCACATCACATTATCCGCATCACCATTGCAGTCCTTCTCACGATTGGATGGCACTGGTTTAAGAAAGGACTCACATATGCTTGGACTGTTCTTAATACTACATGCTCTCAGTTTTATCGTCATTTACTATTTGGTTTCTACCACGCTGCAAAAAGCCGCTTTGCTTCTCTACAATCAAGGCAACATACTTCCTGCCTATCCGATTCTTATTGGAGGATTCTCCTACAGTGTCTCCACTATGTTTATTCCTATTCAGGACATCGGATTAATTCTATGGGCTATCGGTTCCCTCCTCTGTTGCATTGGAGTCTTTTGGTATAATAAAATCACTGAAAACCCTACTGCCGTTCCTCTTATACTCACATTTATTCATTCCGGTTAGTATCTTTATGATCTTTAAATTTCTTTCAAAGAGTTCTATAACACAAAATCGTACGGAGCTTCCGTACGATTTTTAGTTACCCACCATTAAAATTGTCCCTGTTGCAATGAGCGCACAACCGATGAGTGATTTCACCGTAAATGTATCGTGCAAAAATAAACGCTAAAACCAAAGGAGAAATAATGCTCAGTTTATCCACCGCAGCCACTTCGGTCGCCTTTCCTAGTTGGAGCGCTCGGTAATAACACAGCCATGACGCCCCTGTCGCAATCCCGGATAAAATGAGAAATATCCAGCTCTTCTTACTAATTTGTGCCAGTCCTGACTGATTATTCGTGATAAACACCATCAACCACGACATCCTAACAACCACAACCGTCCGCACCATGCCGTTGCCAAATTCAAATTTACTCCATCAATCCCTATTTTGGCAAATATCGACGTCAACGCCGCAAACACAGCTGATAACAACGCAAATACAATCCCACATTTGAAAGACCCCTTTATTTACATCTTTCCACTATTATACCTAATCTCAAAATGAATGGATTGCATCTGAATGATTTTTTGCTACAATGAACTTACTGACTGAAAGGGAGGAAAAAAGAATGCCTGAAAAACTTTTTGAAGAATTAGCACAACTAGAACAAGTAGAAGCCGTGGTCCTAGGGAGGTTCCAGAGCTGGAGAACAGTATGATCAAGATTCAGACTATGATGTCTATGTCTATTTGAAAGATTCGATTGCCCTGAAATCCGACGAAACCTACTGGGCAAGTACTGCTCGTATATGAAAATCCAAAAATGAATTTTGGGAATTGGAAGATGACTGCATTCTAAATAACGGAATCGAAATTGAATTTATCTATCGTTCCTTAGATGATTTTGACAAAAGAATTACAGAAGGTCGTTCTAAAACATCAGCCTCATAATGCCTACACAACTTGTATGTGGTACAACTTGCTTCATAGCAAAGTTCTATACGACCAAGAAGAACCGATATACCGCTCTTCAGAACAAATACCGCATACCTTACCCTGCGACTCTGAAGCGAAATATCATCGAGAGACAGTCCCTTTTACTCGAGACATCCTTGCCCGCTTTTTCAAAACAAATCAAAAAAGCTCTCAAACGCAAGGACATTCTCGCCTTGAAATCATAGAAGTGGCGAGTTCTTTGCTTCCTATTTTTGACCTACTCTTTGCATTGAACGAGCAATTACACCCAGGCGAAAAACGAATGCTATCCTATGCAGAAAAACTGTACTCTTCTCCCACAAAATTTTTGAAACAAACATCCAAGCCTACTTCCAAAATCTCTATCAATGGGACCAACCACAAGCAACACTAGACACCTTAACCCAACTCTTAGAACAACTAAAGAACCTCGTCGAAACAATGAACATCTAGGAATAGCGCCTTCGCAGTGGTTTATTAAACTGTGAGCAATAGATTACGAAACAAAACGGATTCACACTGTGAACCCGTTTTTATTTCTGTCTTTCTGCGCCGGCTTAGTCCAGTGGTCGATTTCTAAACGCGATGTCTCGTATCCTGTAGTTGAATCTGACTCACAGGCCTGACGTCCACTTCCTGATATGTCCGCACGACTCGTTCCGAGTCCTTTGCGTCATATCAGTCCAGTGTTTCAGTCCTGGGCGTTCGTCCTCGTATCCTGTTTTTCGGATGGGCCGGGTTTTAGACGGAGTAAATAAATAATATTAGAAATCTGAAAACCTCTCGTTTTTGTAAATTTACATTGAATAGATTGATAAGTCCTAAACGTATTTATTTCTTTGGATTCTGCGGAAAAAGTAGTTTGGTGGATAACGAAAAGAATCAGTTGATTGAAAGAATGGTGGGACTACGCATTAAAACGAATTAGTGGCCGTAGGAATTTTATTCCGTACGTCCCCTTTGAGGCTTTAAAGGTGAGAGACCTAGGCTCGAACCGGTGCCCCACTATAACTCTTTCAATCATCAAACTGATTCTGAACTCGTTTATCCATCCAAGCACAAAACTCTAAAATCCAAAGAAATAAAGCAACGCTTTATCCTCTGATTCATCAATCAATTCAAGGTAAACTAAGCACACACAAAATTTTTGCACACAAAAAGCCGAGAGGTTTCTCGGCTTTTCAGAATGATTAGTTGTTTGCTAATAAGTCATGATTTCTTTTTAAATAATCTTCCAGTTGGCGCAGCTGGTGCAGCTTCTTCAGCAGGTTTCTTACCTTTTGCTAATTCAGCAGCTTTATTCATTCCTTTAACGATTAAGAATAATACCGCTCCAACGATGACAAAGTTGATAATTGCAGCGATGAACGCTCAATACCGATTTGAGCAGAACCTAATTTAAATGAAACTGCTGCGATATCGCCAGTGTTAGCCACCATTGCGATAATTGGTGAGATAATGTCTTTTTACTAATGAATCAACGATTGCTTTAAAAAGCACCACCAATAATAACAGCTACAGCTAATTCAACGATATTCCCACGCATTAAAAACTCTTTGAACTCTTTTTAACATTCGTTTGTCCTCCTTTATATGAAAGTAACATAATTACTTTCTTTAACAGAATACTAAATTTTAATTCAAAAATACAAATAAAAATTACGCTATGTTTCTATATTTTTCTTATATAATTTTTGGAGGATAGTTTTCAACGACAAAAATCAATGGTCTCTTTTGTTGATAACCGCGCTAATAATTCGCCAATCCAAAACGCCACTGGTCAGACCAGAAGAACCCGAGTCCACTCGCCACAAAGGCATTCGAAGTTTCCGGAACTTTCCCAAAAATGGTAGGAAAATCTGAGGTATACGCGCGTGTTCCTACACGAACCCCGCTTCGTTTCGCGTCTTTTAATGCTGGCAAACACGCACAGGCTTCTTCATACATGCCGTCTAACAACGCTTCATCTGGCGTCAAATCAAACCCTTGCGTATTCTCATGCGTCGCCCCTGACTAAAAATCTTGCCACCTGGGAACGGGAGTATATCAATCTCCCCATGAAGCATACACACCGGCCATTTCGACGTATCCTCACTCGTCTCTAGTTCCAATTCAATCAATTGCCCTTTTTGCGGACGCACATCCACAAAGTAGTCGAGCCCTTCTAATAATTCCCTTGACCCAAAGCGCCACTGGAGAAATTACGGCATCAAAAGAAAGGACCTCTTCACCATCTACCACTCGAATGTCTTCGCCTTCTTTGGATAAAAGAAACTTTTTGATGCTTCACGGTAGCTCCGTTTTACGGCTTGTCTCTAGAAGGAGCGCTACGAGCTTTTTTCTCCGTCCACACGACCGCCACCTCTACAATATAACGCCCCATCTGGATTCGCCCATCCTGGAATGACCTTTGCGACGTCTTCTCTAGATAGCGCCTCTACTTCCCCGATCATCGGCGCATCCACTCGACGTTCGACCGCCATTTCTTCCACTTTTTAAGTTGTTTTTTCAGTATGTTTGAAAAATATACGCCCCTCAACCTGTTCATAGCGGCAAAGTCCGTAACTCCATCCGCACGCAATCTGTTCCCATTAAAATGGGATAATACGCTGCCCCATGCGACACAAGTTGGTACCAGTCTTTATTACGACGTTGGGATAACCACGGACAAATAATCCCGCTGCGGCCTTTGGTGGCTTGACCGACCCTCGCATCAAAAACGGTCACGGCGATTCCTTTTTACTGAGTTGGTAGGCCGCCGTTGCCCCTACAATCCCAGCTCCTACGATTGCTACTGATTTTGTCATCTTGTTCACTCCTAGCTGAACTGTCTCATTTCAAATTGCCCTTGTTCTTCAAACCACTCTGCCACTTGCAAGAGCAGTGCCTCTTGCCCGCGAGCTGCCATAAATTGCACCCCGATTGGTAGCCTTTATCACTGAGATATCCGGCAAGCTAATCGCAGGCGCACCTGTAATATTCGATAATTGCGTAAATGGCGTCAACGCCAGGTGCGATCAAACATCCGCCAAATCACACTTTGTTGCTCAGGGACACTGAGTTCTTCGATCTGGTTGAGCGCCTGACGGACCGATTCCTCCATCGGAAATTGCGTTTGAAGAGGCGCCACATCACTCACGGTCGGCGTTAAAATAAGATCAAACTCCTCATGGACTTTCTCCATCGCATGTGCATAAGTATCCCATTTCGCAAGAGCCACACTGTAATCTTTGGCAAGAATTTGCTGACCGGATTGATAAATACCCATGTCATCAGTTCCATATCGTCCTTAGTGAGCGCTCGTCCAAGACTAGCTTCCAAGCCTTGCATCATCGCTGCGGTCTCGACACTATTCATTAAATAGTAATTCTTCATCACTTCCACACCGTCGACAGGCCAGCCGATGGGTTCCACTTCACAGCCGATTTCTTCGAGGAAATGAACCGCCTTACGAAGCGCGGCTTTGGCTTCCGGAGCAACCACGCTCTCAATCGGGGATTTTCTCAATGACGCCCACTCGAAGCGGATGCTCTAGAACGAACTTCCCACTCGCGAATCAGTGGCACTAAAAACGGACTGTCCTTCTGCTCGACTTGCAAAGCGCGCAACAGTTCACGCGTATCGCGCACACTCTTCGTCATCGCAAAATTCACCGGAGCCCCTTGCCAGCCACGATAACTACCAGGACCGACAGAAATTCGACCACGACTCGGCTTCAAGCCTAATAGTCCTGAAAAACTTGCGGGAATACGAATCGAACCGCCGCCATCACTAGCTGCAGCAATCTGCACCATGCCGCTTGCAACGGCCACCGCTGCACCACCGCTAGATCCACCGGCATTGCGTTTCAGATCATACGGATTATTCACAGGTCCCTCAGAGCTTAGCTTCCGTCATATTTTTAAACCCAAATTCAGGGAATATTCGTCCGCCCCACGATAATAAACCCAGCCTTCCAGACGCTTCACAAAGTTGTCGGTGCGTTTCATCGGGATATCCTTTAGGGTTTACTGCCGCAACTGGACGGTTCCCCGCTTGATTTTGCCCGAGGTCTTTCAATAGAAGCGGCACGCCTCCAAACGAGCAAGCCCTCAAACGAGCGCGTCTTCGCTTCTTCTAGCGCCCGCTCTGCTTGGATGTGAACAACCGCATTCAACTCAGGATTGAATGCCTGGATTTTTTAAACTTTCTTGTACTAATTCAAGTGGAGAACTTCCGATTCCTTACAGCCTCTCGCATCTCAATGGCGTCTTTCCACATAGTTCCACGTCCTCTCTACAGCTTCATTTTACAAGGGAAAAAGAAAGAGGGTAAAGGGCAGTTCGCTGCCTTGGTGCGATTTAACAAAGATTTTACTCCTTGAAGCTCGCCTCTTCCTCTTCTGTCTCCACTAAATAGAGGCTCCCTGGAGGTGCTTAAAGGCAGCCTCTTTCCTCTCCTTGAGATTCCACTCGTATTTTCAGATAAAAAGAGCGTATTCTTAAGCAAATTTTTCCTCTCAGATAAGAATTCAATAGAAATATCTCCAATATGGTTCTACACAATATTATCAAATGCTCATAGAGGTATCTTCTGATCAAAAAAATGTCGTCTATTCTGTTAATATAAAACAATAAAGTCATAGAAATAAGCTTTGTATAAATATAGTAAAAATACGAAGACTAGAGTTAAATATACAGATCAAGTGTTATAAATTTATCTAATGACTTAATATAGCTTGTTTAATGCGTTACTATTTGGAGTCTTAATATCGATCTGTTTCATTTTGAAACAGACTTTTCTTCAACAATTATCAAAGAGACTATTAGAAGGAAAAATCAATTAGTCTATAGATAGAACTATTATATTTATCTTCCATATGGATTTATATAACGAGACATTTCTTGCTTATAAAAATCGGTTCATAATAGACTACTAATTCGTTATAAATACATTCAATCAAATCAATTTACCTAAGGATAATCTACCACGTGGTAATTAAAAATAAGGTTTATATCTCTGCAGAATACTATAATCTATGTAAAGAACAAGACATTGTCCGCAGTTGATATCGTAAGGGGCACCCGTAGATAATGCTTCTATTGAAAAGCTTCCATTATTCTCTAAAGTTTGAATCTTTCTACCTAAAAGATGAAATAATAACTCATCTTCTATTAAAATTATAGAAAATCACATCAAATATTATCATAAAAAACAAATCTCATCTAAAATAGACTACCTATATCCGGTTAAATACAGATATGGTAGCCTTAAAAATATGCTATCAAGCTCCTCTTTGGGAGTCAAATTCGATGAAATCGAGAAAATCTAATATTTAGATTAGTCTAAGTTTTTCATGGTTGGGAATAATAGGACGTTACGGATTGATTGGCTGTTTGTTAGTAACATGACTAAACGGTCAATTCCGATACCTACCCCACCCGTTGGAGATAAAACCATATTCCAACGCTTGGATGAAGTCTTCATCGTGCGGATGTGCTTCGTCGTTCCCCAGCTGATTTTTTCTTCGACTTGTTTCATGAAACGTTCACGTTGATCGATTGGGTCTGTTAACTCTGTGAAGCCATTTCCGTACTCTTTTGTACAGATAAAGCATTCGAAACGATCTGTGAATCGTGGGTCTTCATCGTTCTTACGCGCTAATGGAGATACTTCTACCGGATGTCCATAGATGAAGGTTGGTTGGATTAATGTTTCTTCAACGAATGTTTCGAAGAATTCGTTCACGACATGTCCAAACGTCATTGAATCTTCGACTTTCACGCCTTTTTCTTTCGCGATGGCGCGTGCTTCTTCGTCTGTCATATGTGGCCAGAAGTCAACGCCTGTGACTTCTTTAATCGCATCTACCATATGAATTCTCTTCCATGGAGCTTTTTAATTCCACTTCATGTTCGCCATAAGGAACTAATGTTGTTCCTAATACTTTCTTAGCAACATCTGAGATGATTCCTTCTGTTAAATCCATGACATCTTTATAGTCTGTGTAAGCTGTAGATTTCAATTGAAGTAAATTCAGGGGTTTAGTGAGTAGTGTCGATTCCTTCATTACGGAAGACACGTCCAATTTCGTATACGCGTTCCATACCACCAACGACTAAACGTTTTAAGTGTAACTCTGTAGCAATACGCATGTATAATTCCATGTCTAACGCATTGTGGTGTGTGATAAATGGACGAGCATTTGCCCCACCCGCTAAAGTGTAGTACTGGAGTTTCAACTTCTAAGTAATCGCGGTCGTCTAAATAACGACGGATTTCACGAATGATTTTACTACGTGTTACGAAACGGTCAAAACTGTCGCGGTTACTAATTAAGTCTAAGTAACGTTGACGGTATTGTTGTTCTACGTTTGTTAATCCATGATATTTATCAGGAAGTGGGCGAAGTGCTTTTGTTAAATGAACGAATTGTTCTGCTTTAACAGATAACTCACCAGTGTTTGTGACCATGACAGTCCCCACAACACCAACGATGTCTCCTAAGTCTGCTTTTGTGAAGACTTCGTATGCATCATCTCCAACAGCATCTTTACGTACGTAAATTTGGATTTGGCCTTTGCCGTCTTGAATGTGGGCGAAACCAGCTTTCCCTTTTCCACGTTTTGTCATCATGCGTCCAGCAATTTGAACCGTTACAGGCTCTTGTTCACCAAGAGATTCCTTTAGTAGCCCCTTCAAATTGGTTATGGATTTCTTCAGTTGTATTTTTGTTTGAATCCAGTACCGAAATGGATCGATTCCTTTTTCGCGTAACTGACTCATTTTTCACGACGAACTTGTAATTGGTCATTTAATGTTTCTTGTGTTTCTACTTCCGAAAAGACACGTTTGTTCCTCCTTTGAACTGTCCTTGTTCTTCATAACTCTCCTTATTGTACCAAAAGAAGAGGCTTTATTGAAAGTATTTCAAGGCTTTTTGCTTAAATTTCTGCCAAGCGTTGTTTTTGACGTTCTTCACGTTCTAAATGTTCAACCACGAATTGGTCTAATAACGCTTCCACTGTTTGTAAATTCTCAGCTTCGTTGATGGCTACTTTTGTTTTTGAGGCACGTGGCACTCCTTTTAAGTAATAGCCTGCCAGCTTGCGGAATTCTTTTCGTTGCGACCGCTTCGCCTTTTAGGTTCGCAAGTCGTTGTAAAGTGTAATTTCGCAATTTCGATTTTCTCTGGAACAGTATTTTCAGGAAGTAATTCGCCTGTTTCTAAATAATGAACCGTTTGGCAAATCATCCATGGGTTTGCTAAGGCTGCACGTCCAATCATAACGCCGTCTCACGCCAGCGATATCAATCATGCCGTTTGGCATCTTCCGGGCTACGAACGTCCCCATTTCCGATTAAAGGAATGCGCGTTAAGTTCTTTCTTCACTTCACCAAGGATTTCCCAGTCAGCTTTCCCATCATACATTTGAACACGAGTACGACCATGCATCGCAACCGCACTTGCACCAGCATCGTTCTGCAGCCAGCGCATTCTCCACTGCATATAAATGCTCGTGATCCCATCCTGTACGCATCTTCACCGTCACAGGGTTTGTCCATGCGTCAACTACTGCCGCAACCATTTCGTACACTTTATTTGGGTCTAGTAACCATTTTGCTCCGGCTTCGGCTTTTATGACTTTGTTTACAGGGCATCCCATATTGATATCGATAATCGCCCGCTTCTGTGTTTTCAGCCACGTATTTCGCCGCTTCAACTAAAAGTATCTTTATTTCCGCCCATGATTTGAACGCTGAGTGGATACTCGTTTGGTCTCGATAGAAGCATGCTTAATGTTTTCTCATTACGAAAGTGAATCCCTTTGTCGCTGATCATTTCTCACCACTAAACCAGCACTAAAATTCTTTTACAGTGACACGGAAAGCAGAGTTTGAAATCCCAGCCATCAGGGGCCACAACTACGCTATTTTCAATTTGAATATCTCCAATTTTAAAACTCATTTTTTTCTCCTTTTTCAATTTGATTCGCATCTTAGCAAATCTTCGTTACGTATTTATAGTGATAATCGTAAAAAAGCCCCTGATTCTCTAGAGCATCCCTTACGATTACCACTATCCATCTAAAAACACGAGCTGCATCACCCAATAGTGAGTGCGACTCGTGCGCTATCGTTCACTGATTTCTTGCCGGATTATTGTACCATAACCCACGTCATCTTGCATTTGTTTCCTCTTAATAAAAAGAGTCTCATCGAAAGCAGCAAGTACGTAATGAGGAATCCACCCGTTAAGAGTAACTGCCATCCCGTTTCGTTCACTGTTTTTAGTTTAAACGAAATCCAACTAAACAATGAGAAACTGAGAAGGAACCCACTGCCGCCACTGCTAGAATATACAGCATAAAAAGAGCATTCGACCATCTGGTAAAAAATAGTTTCCCATCGCTAACATCGCAAAGAAAACTAGAACCCATGAAATCCACATCAAGACAGTAGCGACTTTATGCATTTTTACTAACCCCGGTTGTTTCTCAGAAAGTCGTAGCTTCCATAAATCTCTTCCTCCTAGACCTTTTTATCAAAATCTAATTACTCCCGTGAATAACAATAACAAAAGGTACTCCAAGCGCCTGTGACCAGTAGCTGCCACCAAGTGTCTTTAACCGATTTTTCTTCTACCGCAATTAAAACATACATCAAAAACTCACAAACGTCATGGATCATGAAAAATCGGCATAATGAAGATGGCAATCAATAGCCCTCCTGGAACGCCACGACTGGTCATGAAAATCCATTGTGGCACTAACCCGATCCACATCAAGACTTCTGCGATATTCTTTGTTTTCTCTAGTTTCATTCAAAACCTCCAACATTATCGAATAGTTTGTTTCTGAATTTGTTTGGCAAGCGATTTTGGAGCTAGCGACAAGAAACAAATGGCAATTCAAATAAGAACACCACCAACCCAATCACTTCAAAAACGCTGATTGAACTGCGAAAACACACCGAACATAAATGCAAAAATAATGACAGAAACACCGACCTTACGAACAGCCTTTGCAATTGCTCTGTAATAATCTTTCAATCGTTTCAGGTGTAACCTGTATATTGCAACTTCACGTTCCTGATGCGTTTTTCTCCAATAATTCATCCCCATCAGAAGATTCCGCTGATGGTCATCGCTATTTGTTTCCTCTTAGAGAATGATTTTTATTAGAACGAGTACATAGGCGAGAGAAATCCTCCAGTCAAAGCTAATTGCCATCCTGTTTCTTCGAGTGATTTTTTCTGAATCGTAATCCACGAAAACAAAAGAAAGCTAATCAAAAAGAGGATCCCTCAATAATTAATCCCTAGAGTCATTCCTCTGAATTCATTACTAGAGGGTAGGATATACGAACCCATTAGCAACATTGTTATAAAGACGAACACCCACGCTGTCCATAAATCCATTAGCCCACTTACGTAACATCCCTATCATCTCTTCATGATTCTATTATTTGATTGTAAAAGACTTTTTCTGTATATTTTACCCGAGGGCTTGAGTGTAAAGTAATACTTGATATCCTAACCACAAGCTCATAATGAGTAGTTGTCCCCACGTATTTTTAAACGATTTTCTTCATACGAAATGTACAAGAACAATAAAGACTGAGAATAACGCTTAGAATTAAAAATGGTAATATTAATAAAATGAGTCCCATTCCGATTCCCGATGCCAACTCCCTCGTAATGGGGAAAATAACAGAATCCATTGTCGTTAATAACCCAAACCACATCAAGTTATTTGCTGTTTTCTTTAATTTTTAATTTCCATATTTTTCTTTTCCTTACTTAATAGATATTGTATTTGACGGTAACTGAATAACACCGCATACATTTAAAATAACCAAGATTATCCACAGGAGGATAAAGCATGCTTTTACCCCATTTTTCAATGCTTTTCAGCGATTAAATCCTTAAAAATATAATGGAACGAATACCTCACAAGAAACCATCTCTAAGCATTCTTCTTCATACTTTCATTATAACTACAATACTATTTGTGACTCTGTTTTTAAAATTTGTTTTACTAGCGATTTAGGGCCTAGTGACAACAAATAAAGAACAATGCCAAAGATGAAAACTATTGTTCCAACGATTTCAAACACACTATTTAATTGGGAGAAAAACTCAAAGCATCATCGAAAGGATAAGCATAGATACGCCTACCTTATGAATAATCTTTACCACTTATTATAATACTCTTCGATGGTTTTCAGGGACAGCCGGTATATTCTGTAATTCTCGAAATCTCAAAAACGTTTTATTCCAATATACATCCCCATCCAAAAACGCGACCAATGGTCATTGCCAAAAAAACTAAAATTGCAGCTCCTATTTGATCCATATTTTCAATATCATTCACAGATAGATCCATCTCTTGGAGTGTTGCCATCGTAATCACTAAACAGATACAATGAGATGATAGTAAACCATACTGTTCTTTTCATAAAGACCCCTCTTTTATTAGATTCAGTATAAACAAAACGAGCCGAGACCCTAGCCTCCGGCTCATTTATTTTTAACAATTCTTTATTAATCTAAAATAGTAAATTTCTCCAATAAACAACGGACTCACTGAACGGTTTTCAGTGAATACGACGAATCGCTTCCGCCATCAATTGGTCTACCGAGTTTGAACAATTTTTCCACCTGTTTTTCTGCAGGCACTCGATTGGAGTCAGTTACAACAACTTCTTTAATCACTGAGTTGTTGATACGGTTCTGAGAGCTGGGCCAGATAATACAGCGTGTGTGGCATCAAGCATACACTTCAAGAGCACCTGCATCTTTTAATCGCTTGTGCAGCAAGAGTAATTGTTCCAGCTAGTATCAATCGTGTCGTCGATTAATACGGCTGCTTTGCCGTACTTCACCGATAATGTTCATGACTTCTGCCACGTTCGCTTTTTGACGACGTTTATCAACAATCGCGATAGGCGCGTGTAAGAACTCAGCCATTTTACGAGCACTGAGTTACCCCACCGTGGTCAGGAGAAACAACAACGATATCTTTGTCTTTGAAGTTATTTTCTAGAAATGGTTTCGCATAGTAGTGGAGTTCTCAATAAGTGATCCACTGGAATATCGAAGAACCCTTTGAATTCTGAGCAGCGTGTAAATCAAGTGTTAACACACGATCTGCTCCTGCTTGAGTAATCATGTTTGCAACTAATTTTGCTGTGATTGGTTCACGAGATTAGTGCTTTACGGTCTTGACGAGCATATCCGTAGTAAGGAATTACAATATTAATTGTTTTTGCACTTGCACGGCGAATGCATCTACCATAATTAATAATTCCATTAAGTTATCATTTACTGGATAAGAGTTGATTGAACGATGTCACATGGCAGCCACGTACACTTTCATCGATATTGATTTTGATTTCGCCATCGCTGAATTGAGTGACAGAAACTTTACCAAGTTCTAGTAAACCGATTCTTCAGCTAATCTGCCGCTAAAGGACGATTTGAGCTTAAAAGCAGATATTTTTAAATTAGGGATCGGAATAATGTTCCACAATGATAACCCCCGAAGTTTATTTTATAGTTCTATAATACAGTGCCTAATATTTGAATAATTTTGATAAACTTTTTCAAAACATTTTAATCTTTTTCCGACGGTAATTTTGAAGCGTAATCCTCTTTGTTCACTGACGACTACGAGCAATGGCTAATGCTCCATCTGGAAACATCTTGGGTAATGGTTGAACCTGCAGCAATGAATACATCATCTCCAACTGTTGCAGGAGCTACGATATTCGCATTACATCCAATGAATACATGATTCCAATTGTTTGCACGATGTTTATCCGTCATAGTTAACAACACATGTTCCCACAACCAACATTAATGTCTTTTCCAAGGTCTGCATCTCCGACATACGTTAAGTGACCCACCTTCGTGTCAGAACCTGAGTGTAGAATTCTTCACTTCCACAAAGTTCCCGCCATGAACACGTTCGCCCTAATACAGAATTTGGACGAAGTGTGCGAAAATGGACCTGCATTGCTATCAACTTTCATATGAGATTCTTCGATGTTCGCTGCTACCAGACGAACGTCGTCTTCTAACACGCTATCACGAACTACACTGATGTGCTCCGATGAAGCGGTTTGAGACCAATAACCGTTTTGCCTTTTTAAGACAAAGCGCCTGGTTCAATCACAGTGTCTGCACCAATTTGAACGGTTGATTCGATATAAGTTGCTTCAGGGTCGACTTAAAGTAACCCCATACGCATATGTTCTTCGTTGATACGAAGCGCATGTATTCTCCAGCTTTTTGAAAGAGCTACCGGTCGTTGACGCCCATTCCTTCGTCGAAATCTTTCATTGGATACGCAGAAACGACTTCTCCACGTTTCTTCAAGATTTCTAGTACATCTGGTAAGTAGTACTCGCATGAGCGTTGTCGTTACCAACTTCATGTAAAGCACTGAAAAAGAGCTACGTTATCAAAGCAGTAGGTGCCCAGTATTGATTTCTTTGACTTGTTGTTCTTCAGGAGAAGCATCTTTTTGCTCCACATTTTTAAGAACGGAACCATCTGTATCACGAATCACACGGCCGTATCCTGTTGGATCCTCGGCAATTGCTGTAAGGATGGTTGCTTTCGCCCCTGTGCGTTCATGCTCCTCCATTAACGCTGAAAGAGTTTCGCTTGTTAATAACGGAGTGTCTCCACGAGATGACAATCGTTGTGCCTTCTTTTTCCTTTTTAGAAGAGATTCCGTTGTAACACCGCATGTCCTGTTCCTAATTGTTCTGCTTGGACGGCATAAGAAACGCGGTCTCCAAGGTGGTTTTGCACCATTTCAGCACCATGTCCAACAATCGCTACGATTTCTGTTGCTCCAGTTTTTTCAACTTGGTCTACAACGTGCTCTACCATTGGTTCTCCGCAAACGGGATGCATTACTTTGTAAAGGGAAGATTTCATACGAGTTCCTTTACCCGCAGCTAAAATAATTCCGAATTTTTGTTTCATAATAAGCTCCTTGCTCTTTGAATTTCTACCTTCTAATAGTATAGTACAATACCGTTTTTCAAAGAAATCACTGCAGTTCTCCATCACGCCCTAGCTGGATTGCTAGAGCGTAGGATGTTTATGAATCAATATTTTGGTGTCCATCTGAAGTCACGAACCACTTTTTTCCATATCTTGTTCAGCTGCGCGTGCTAGACCTTGTTCTTGTGCTTTTTTAGCGACTGCTGTTGCCACTTTCAATGACACTTCTGCCACATATTTGAATGGAGGTAACACCGGTGCTCCTGGTTTTGTAATATCCACGATACTGCTTAAAGCATGCGCAGCTCCAATCATTTCATCTGTTAATAGACTCGCTTCAGAAGCAAGCATTCTAATCCAAGACCTGGATAGATTAGCGCATTGTTTGCTTGTCCGATAACATAGTTAACACCGTTGTACTCAATGTCGTCAGAAGGAATTCCGTCGCAACGAAAGATTTCCCGTTTGACCATTCGATGAGGTCTTTAGCTGTTGCTTCTGCTAATTTTTGTAGGGTTTGATAATGGGAAAATAACAGGACGTTCTGTATTTTCGCACATCGCTTCAACAACTTCTTTTGTAAATGTACCTGGTTGAGTTGAAGTTCCCACAAGGATAGTAGGTTTAACAGTTTTTACCACTTCTAATAAATCAGTTGAATTGATCTGCATTGACAAAATCAGTCTTTTTCGCAAATGGGCTTGTTCGGGGTTAAATCGTCCATATCATCGAATAACAATCCTTGTTTGTCGACCATGAAGAAAACGTTTATAAGCTTCTTCTTCGCTCAAAGGCCGTCAACGACCATTTCACGAAGCACGCGAGAAGCAATTCCTGCTCCTGCAGTTCCACCACCGTAGCATAATGTACACTTGGTCGTTAGTTTTTCACCAGCAATATCCATTGCAGCAAAAATCCCGCCAAGTGTCACGATGCCTGTTCCTTGAATATCATCGTTGAAGGTTGGAATTCGAGTTTTGTAGTTATTTAAGATATTAGCCGCATTGCACGTCCGAAGTCTTCCCCAATGTAAATATAATTTAGGAAGAGACGTTCTGCTGTTTCAACGAATTGGTCGATAAAGACATAATAACGGTCACCACGCACACGTTCATGACGATTTCTAAATAATTTGGATCCTCCAATAGCTTTGACGGTTTGTTCCGCATCAATCACTAATGGAAGAACGCTTGCTGGGTCGATTCCGGCTGCTCCTGTGTAGACCATTAATTTACCAACAGAAATGTCCACCCCTATTTGTACCCTCAGTCACCAATTCCAAGAATTCCTTCCGCATCAGTCACAACGATTAAACGAATATCACGGTCACCTGCCGCATTCTTCAAAGGTAGCTCAATATTTTCTGGATGATTGATGTCTCAAGTAGCTGCACATTGTGAATCTGACAAAAGAGTTCGCTGTGGTTTTTCAATCGTGTCTGCAATCGTTGGGTCATATACGATTGGATTGAACTCTCTAAGTGTTGTGAGAATAAATAATAGAATAAAGTACGGTTTGTGTTGAAGATTTTCCATTAAGAAAAGACGTTTTTCAAGGTCACTTGCTTTTTGGTGCATATGTGCATAGGTTTGCGCCAGCTTTGTTCTTCTAAAGTTTGAACGTACGGTAGTAATAATCGACTAATCCTAATTCTTGACGTTCTTCTTGTGTAAATGCTGTCCCTTTATTTTGAAAAGGGTTGTTTAAAATGTCGTGTCACGCATATTGATTCCTCCTCATGTCCTTCGTTCGTAGAAAAATATAGTGCCTACAACCTAATTCCTATACTACTCCTATTTTTGAACAATTACGAGTCAAAGCCACTCAATAAGAAAAGACTTAACTTTAAAGACACAGAGAACACTCCTTTCTATTCTTTCCTATCTTAATGTGTATAACTTCCTTTTATACTGGTACTTTTTGAAGAATCAAGCCGAATTATGGGTTGAAATACAAGCTGAAAAATTCACTTTTCCCTATTGATTTGTCTGTATATCAGAACTATACTACTGTATATACAGTAAACAAAAGGAGTTTATTCTGATGAAAAAATGTTCGTTTTATGACACTTTACCGCACTATTAACAGCGATTGCTATTTTTATTCTATCGCGATACCACTGAGATTGGTCGATTCCACCAGCTTCACATATACCCTCGGAAGCCGTTGCAATCTTTATTGCAATGTTTATAAATCGCTGGATGGCCATCTTCGTCGTTCTTGGATCCTCATGCCGGGTTCTTTATCTCTGGTGCCTATCCGCTCGTGATTGTCTTCCGCGCGTTGTCAGCATATTCTCTTTGCGACACTGGAGGCCTTTTTCCTACAAAAAGCATCCAAAGACGGCTTTGAAAACCGCAAAAGCATCATGGATTTTCAACTTCGTCCTTGCGCTTATTCACGCGAGTCGGTGAAGTATTGGCGTGTGCTCTTCTACTCCGTTTCAGGAACGGATCTTCAAAAGCATGCTTTACGTCCTCTTCGTCTTAGTCGTTTGGTACCGTGATCTCACAGTATGGTAGACTATGAATTAGCACTAGTGGTGTATAAAGTTTTACAAAAGACGTTAAAGGTGTCTATTACGCCAAAGAAAGAAAAATCTCGAGTTATTAAAGCTCTGAGAGAAGCTCGGAAACCACTCAATAGGCAAAGCTTGGCGGAACATTTCCACGTTACCCGACAAATTATCGTTCAAGACATCGCGCTGCTTCGTGCCGATGGGGCCACATTCTCTCGACCAATCGTGGATATATCTACAAGGAACAAGAGAGCTCGCTGTACGTTCATCGTCTCTTCAAAGTCAAACACGATACCAAGGCTATCGAAAGTGAACTTCTAGCGATTGTTGACAATGGAGGACGCGTCCAAAATATTCAAATCGACCATCCAGTCTACGGAGAAATTCAGACTCTTTGTGAAACTGACCTGTCGCCGCGACGTCCAACACTTCTTGGAACAAATCCACCAAGAAGACTTTTCGCCCTCTGTCTTCCTTAACAGACGGCATACATTATCATCTAGTTGAGGCTGAAAATCAACAAGATCTCGACTATATCGAAGATGCCCTTGATAAATTAGGGTATTTAGTGAAGGAAGATTAAAAAATGGCCCACCACTTAATTAAGCGGTGGGCGCTTTCTCATCCCTAGAGCTTGACGTTTTCCTGGCTTTTTCGCTTGAGTCTCGGTCATCTCCACAACATTATCCCAGTTTATATTTGAATGTATTTTCTTAAAAACGTGGTTTCACTACTATGATTACTTTTCTTTCTTTTTCATTTTATTTTACGCTCTTTTAACCACTTTTTCGCCCATTCAAGAACAGGTAATTCGCGGTTTGCAGAAAGGACTCCCCATGGTTTAGAAGCACACTTTTGATACTCAGAAAACGAGCCTCTTTATAGTCATCTTTAATGTCGACAATTGAAATTCCTCTTGTTCTACTGGAGTCATCTCGGTTTCTCCGAAAGATTTGATTGACAAAGATAAATGATTTAAAATTATGATCGATGAATCTGATTATAGTGGTCGCTGACTGGTGACCAATTTTACAAAGGACATCTACCTTAACCCCCAGTTCTTCCTTTAATTCCCGGTGGATGGCTTCTTCTGTAGACTCTCCTTCTTCTACGCCTCCGCCAGCTGTTTCAATAAAAACGCCAGTCCCAAAGATATCGTCCTGGTGCCGAACGGCAAAAATACCCTCTCGGCTACAATGGCTCGCATGATTTTTCGATCATGCGTAATCGTCGTCTTCTCCCACTGAGTATCTTCTAATGTTAATGCTAATTCCTTCACTGCCAAACTCACTTTCTATAGTATTCCTCTACGTAAATATCATTAATAACACAAATAGTACAAAGCAATCCAATCCCTAGGATTAACTCAACTTGCCCAACTCGAATCGCATCTGCATCCTTTGGCTCCCTGCCCTTCTTCCGTGCTTTTGAAATCATTGATGAGCCCATACTGCCTTTTTGAGACACGATGAGATATCCAAAAAGGCAGTTATCCCGATAACAAATAGGATAATTTTTAACAGAGTTACTAAGTCTCACCTCATCATTAATCGTGGTTCTATTATACCATCTATTGAAATAAGCTCGTTATCTTTATTTCTCTCTAATAATAGGGCTAACTTTTATCAAAAGCAAAAATAAACTAATGACTAAACTAAAAATCTTAAAAATGGTACACTAACGCTATAAATTCATATTTTTAGGAGTGTAACGATGAAAAACAAAATTTTATTAGGCTCTGTTACTGTTCTTTCTGCACTTGTATTTGCAGCATGCGGTAACTCTACTAAAGAAACAAAAGAAACGACGACCGTACAAACAACGGAAGCTGTTAAAGAAACAACCACTCAAGCGACGACAACAACGGGCTTCTTCGGAAGAAAAAGAAATCTCACTCAATGACACTCAACGTGTTGGACGAGACGACGCTGGATACGTCAATGTTCCTAAAGATTGGGTCAACTTTAAAGATGTGAATGGTGGCCCTACAATTCCAGTACTCAGCACTCGTGGGTACAATATTATTACATTAAATGGATTCACTCAAGATCAAGCAAAACCTGGTGAAGGAGAAACTTGGGGAGCAGAAATGATTGCCAATCGTCTAGCGGCTAACTGGAGTGGTCAACAAATGTTGATAAAATCCAAGGTACTAAAACAAAAGTATCCGGAATGGATGCCTACTTACAACTCTTAATGAAAGATGGAAAATACTACTTTACTTGGATTTTTGAAAAAGGGATAAAGTCTATACCGCTTCTTTTTGAAGGAGACAAAAAGACGATTGTAACGATGATTTCACTTATCGAACAAACTTGGGGTCTAGATCCTAAGAATCCTGGAAAAATAATCACTAACAACCTAAAAGAGACTCAGTCCACGCGATTAGTCTCTTTTGTTATCCTCATCTATCCTCATCCTTTGTAAAATGTTTTTATTTAAATTCAATCCGTACCGTGATATAATACAAATATAATAAATCTGTTGAGAGAACAACTCACTTGAAAAATAAAATTTTATTAGGTTCACGTAACGCTCTATCGGCGTTAATGGTGGGACAGCTTGCGAACGGCGAAAAGAAAGCAACAGGAAACAACTTCACCGCCAACCACCCAAGCAAACTAGCAACTGCAACTGTAACGACTACAACAACTGCTCAGTCTTCTTCTGACGTAAAAGAAATCTCACTTGCAGACACTCAACGAATCGAAATGCGGATACTGGTTATCTCAATATCCTAAAGACTGGACCAAGAATAGCGAAACTAAAGTACTATATGTTTCACCAGATCAGTATAATGCTGTGGTACTATACAATTTCACTAAAGATAAAGTAGAACTTGGAAACGGTGAAACATTTGGTGCAGAGTTAATGGCTAATCGTACATACGCTAAGTTTAAAAACTCAAAAGAAGTCGACCAAATAAAAGGTGTAAAAGCCAAATTCGCTGGCGAGGAGGTCTTTACTTAAAGTCCTATTTACAGACGGTCATACTACCTCTGTTGGTTTTTCCCAAAAAGGTGAGATAATATACGCTATCGAAGTCGAAGGTTCTGAGAATATGCTTAATGCTTTAAGACCTGTGATCGAACAGACATGGAGCTTAGAGGCAAAAACTCCCGGAAGATAATCACAAACATACTAAAGAGACTGATTCACGTAATCAGTCTCTTTCTTTAATGTTATGCTCTTGTAGTCCACTCTTCGCGTAAAATTCCATACTTTTTACGCTGTCATAATATGTCCTGATAGTAACGGACTTTACGGATTTGACCTTCTTTTAGGAACCTAATTTTTCAGCAACGGCCATCATCGCACTGTTCACTCCAAGTCGTCAAAGCCAATATGTTCAGAGCGTATCGATTTCTTGGAAAAATGCATCCACTCCACTTCGTCAGCGCGTTTGTTGCAATTCCTCGCCCCACAAATGATTGTCGTAAATCACAATCCCGATTTCTAGCCACCGTGTGGCTTCATCCACCCATGATTTTTGAAAACCATCCCCACAGGCTGCTCCAGCGACAACACTACAATCGCATCTTCGCCCATTAAGAAAGGGCTCGCAACTAGGAGCTTCGCTTCAAAACTTTTGGCATCTGTCAAACTTGCGATAATCATTAAAAATACGGTCGTTCGACTTCGTCCACTCTGGCTGATCCGTGAAAAACCAATCTTCCAAATCTCTTGCAGAAAGCTTTTTGTTAAATGGCTCTAGTTGAACTTCGGTCGTTTTCTTTAGCTTGCCACTGATTCATGCCCACCTTCAACATTCGTCACGTCAAAAGCCCTTTTTCTTCCAAAAATTGACAAGCCCTTGCTGAACGCATGCCTCCTTGGCAGATGACGTAGTATTTTTGCTCTGGATTTAATGTTGCATACTCTTGTTCCAACGTACTAAATGGAGAGCATTCTTTGCTGTTGGAATATGTCCGTCTTGAAATTCTTCCTTTTTCTCAGTACATCTAACACCGTGATTTCACTTGTTTGGTATAATTCTTTAAACTCGTTTTGCAGCGATTTTTCATGTTTTTCCTTCACCTTTCTCTATTCAAAATATTTTTAATTCTTTCTACCCTTCTAAACTCACAGTCCAGAAGGTGGTCATTTACCATCCCTACCGATCATATAAAAGCATAAATAATAGTAGATCCAATAAATTTAAAGTCTCTTTTTCTTCAAATCTTTACTGATCTTTGTCCGAAAGCTCCGTTTTTGCTGGGACTTCTGTTATGGATTTCCAAGAATGATGATTGGCGTATGATTGACGAACTCATAAATAGTCGCTAAACGACTCAAACTCTTCACATATCTTAAAAATAGCTTTTGGCGTTGTTCATCAGATTTTACTTTTTAATCGATTTCGGATGATTTCTTTATTTTGAAGGAGCTCAGCTTCCTTGTCTCATCATAGTTCACCACAATGTCTGGATCAAAGTTATCAAAAGGCTTTTACACAGTCCATCCATTTTTGAAGGATCGTAGACCAGCTGAGGCCCTGCTTGCATCCCTTCTAAACAAAGCATCTTAAATAATTCCTTATCGTCAAAGATAGGGTTCCCACTTTTCATCGTGATATTTTGTTCAAGTAGACTGCATTAGCCCAATCTGATCTACGTCCCATATTTACTCCTTTTCCATAGAGTTTTGCTCCTCAGGTACGGATTCATCGATACAGTAGCGATAACATCATTATTCATCTCATACCCTAATTTTGTTAGAATTCATCTCATTATGGCATTTCTATTCCCATTTGTCAGTAAATACATCTTGGAAGATGCGTCATTGTTTTAGAAAAATGAAAAGCAGACTCCTTCCACATTTGAGTCTGCTTTCGTTACTCTCACTTCTGTAATTTTATTATTCATAGATAAAACGAATCACTTGGTCGTCCACATTCACTTGAGCTTTCAATCCAAAGGAATACACAACGAGGTGTCGCATGCCCAACATTGATATTGTAGACAATGGTAGCTGCTTCTCCCTAATTCTGCTGAAGAATCTCTTTATACTCACTCATCAGTAGGTTTCATTTTTGTGGTTTTCAACGAGCACACCAGACACCACATCAAAAAGTCCGTAGCGTTCTAGTGTTTGAATCATCTTTTGGAAGTGTTCAGAGTCAGTTGTTTCTTCACTCGTCTCCTAGAAGCAAAATTTTTCCTTTCCACTCTTCTAAAAGTAGAAATGGTTGATACTGCTGCACGAGGGCGAACTGTATCCTCATATCTTGAATTTTCGAGACATTCCGACATGGATTCCAAGCACCCTCCTAGATTTGCCCTGTAAACTGAGCAGCCCTGAAAGCAACTCGAACCCGTGATTTGGAAAACGGCATCGAAACCCCCTAGTCCTTTTTCACTAAAAGTCTTCTCTCTTGATACCCAGATGTCGCTCTAGTCGAATTTTCTAATTCTTCCGTTGTCAGTAATTCCTCAAAATACGATTTTGTATACGAGCACTTCCATCGAAAGTTCACACATCTGGCAAAGAAAACGCCTGCCTATAGAAACTGCGAACGCCCAACTTATGTAACATCAAATGATTGATGGTCGTATCTGAGAAACCTAGAAAGATCTTTTTGCTTTAGCAACCTTTTTAAGCGCGTCTTGTTCAATCAAATAAAGGCAGATCAGTACGTATCATCTCCACCAATGGCACATAAAAATCATATCTATTGAATCATCCTGAAAAATGCGGTTAGTAAGTCCTGCGCTCCTACATTCGGGATGTTGCTTTATAAATTCTAGCCCTTTTAATGCATGAGGTAAAAACCAACTTCTACCCATATTCTTCTAATCGTTTCTTCCCAGATTGAGTCTCATGTTGAATGAAACTCTCCTAAAAATTCCGCTAGACAAACTGACGATACCAATCTTCTTTACTGTCATCGAATTCTCCTCTGTTTCCTATTTTCTGTTGAAAATCTTCCGCTTCACTCCCTAAATATTTAATATAGATTTGACACGGATTCCATTTCATCCCACAATGTCGGGAAGCATTCGAACTCCTTATACCCCATCGCCTTATAAAAAGATTCGTATGATCATACTGTTCGTAATGCCCCATTTTTACAGTCTTCACTTGGGAATAAGTGTATCCCTAAACTCTGGCTAGTTGTTCATACGCCCTCACTCAATTTTGGCCGATTCCTTTTGCGGGTGAAATTCCTTTTTGACTCCCATCACAAAAATATCGTCACAATCCTCACTCGTAGCATTCAACACAACATATCCGGCGAGTTTATCCTCTACAAAAACAAGCTAGAAACGATCGCGTCGCATCATCGACATATTCCTGCGTACTCTCAGCATTCCAAACCATTCCGGAAGATCATATATAAACTCTCTTTTGAAAATCGAGTTCTTTTCCTCTTTCATCTATAATTTCTCTAATAATCATGTTCATCTTTAGTGTCCGCTGCTCTAGTCTCTTGCGCCACCATAGCGATCTGTCGTCCTTCTTTCCCTACTGACCTGACCATTTTGTTCTCACCCAAGAATACTCTTCTGGCTTCACTGTCTTCGCCTCAAACCCTTTGCACCTGTGTACCTGTCATTATACCAAATCGCGAGAAGGTTATATTCCCTATTTACATTTTCTTCCGATACGTACACACACCTACAGAACTTGGGAAACCGCTATGCAGGTGCTAATCGTTACCATGGATCAGCATACGTACTAATCGTCCAAAACAGTGACAGTCTCCTTCCAACATTATTTCTTTCTCTTTGCCTCGGAGCAGACGAGTTCATCATAGATAGCTTTGTAAACAAATTCGTTAAGAACTCTTATTCCTCCACATTTTCCACCAGAAGCATTTCCTTTTGCCCCTCTCATAAGGTTTTTCAAATGGTTGCCAGGTTACAAGCTTTTCTCTGGCAGCTGCTCCACATTTTTGATTAGGAGATCGATCATCATAACCCACCGGCAACCTTCTCCTGGTAATACAAATATATTCCCCTCATCATTGCTCGACAGCGGACATCCTCTAATCCTGATAATTGTTCTAAAACTTGTAGGCTAAATATCTCTCGTTGCTGAAAGCCATCTTTTCACCTTCTCCCGTTACTTCCATGATTCTCATGTCCAAGACGAATAACTTATTTTCACTTCATCATTTCCTCTCACCAGGCACAATTAGGTTCACCTAAGCCGCCATTGCTTCAGCAGCTCTCCAGGCGTCAGCTTAAACCGCCATAGACAGTGATCCTTGTTCATGTGTCATGGGTCCTAAATACTAAACTAGTGACATGTCCTTCCCATCTGGGAGAAATCAATTCATATCCAGCTCAATCACATTATGTCTCCCCATTTTTCCAGGATAAATTTTGGAAAGGTAAAAGTGGTAATACATTGGATAGCTCATCGTCAATATTTTTGCGAACGCGCTCCTTGAAGACTCTCATCTCTCTTCAGAATTCTAGGACTTGCATTCGCGGACCCAGAAGCTAGGCGATTATCCTCGCCTGCCCTTCCTTAGGCAACCTGAATAACCAAATAAATGCTGATTCAACACACGGGATGATACGTCTTTTTATTATGCGTCCAAAAGTCTATATGTCCCCATCTCCGTGCCAGTTGTCGCTGAGAAAACGAACTCCTGAGCGGAAAGAATCCATACTCACCGCCGTTGGAGCACGAAATACCATTCTTCCTGAATTTGCGGAGTGACGGCTAGAAGCCACGGCTTTGTGGCGTTGGGGCCACAGCCTCGGTTGTGGTTTCGTTTGTGTTTCTTGAGCAGTGACGCTCGTTGTTGCTTTTGCAGTCACTGGCACGGCAGCCGTTGTTTCACACCTGTTTGCGACTGATCTGTCACTGCCTGAAGTTGAGGTCAATAGTAGTATTCAAGGTCGTTGTCTTTGTTTTGTTCGTTATATCAGCACATAATAGCAACACATTCATACATAGCAGCAAAACAGACCCTTTTTCATCCCACCTCTATTCTCTTCTAAAGGGACAACTACACATTTCTACGGAACAACTTTTCTCTCATCTAAATCTTATTTACCGAGTCTACGACGGACACGTGCCATTGTTCGATTGATGATTTCTCCATGCTATTTTCTGCATAGAACCGTCAACCGCAACATTCTGAACGCGGTTCCATCTCTTCACCTATAATCTATCCTATTCTGTTGAAAACACAACCAAACTCTGTGAAGATTGCTGGTTTTTAGCATGAGAAATTTATTCACACCCAAGTCTCTTTGGCAAGTTCCCAAGTTGAAACCCAACAATCCAAAAACGAGCAACTGAATATTTTCTTCCGTCTTCAACTCTGTATCAAATCAATAACAATCTGAAGTTTGTGGGATGGTAAGGATAACCGCAAACCCACATCCATGAAAGTATTCATTTTCCAGTGTTGAATTCCTCCCATACACTGCTGTGAAGTAAATCAATGGAAGATGGAAAATGGTAACGCCACTGGATAAGAATACTGTGAGTAGACCAAGAGTTGTCCATCGTTTCTTCCTGTGCCCCCAAAGAGATTGCCACTACAATCACAGGTAACAACGCAACAATCGTGTTACGAGAGTCGGATAATCCATTGTGGCAATTTCATATGTGAAGCAGCCCATCACGATTTGTCTCGGTCAACGTTCCGTAATAGCTGAATTTTGACCATCAGCTAATAGGAGCAACCGCAACAGTGTCGAAAGAGAGAACCTGCGTGACCGTCTCCGGCAATTTTTGGAATCTGCAACGCCATCAGTTGGATTTAAGTAGTGGCTGAAATAGAAGCACGGCCGAAGAACAATGCGGGTTCTAAAATCAATAACAGCGAGTTCACAATGAATGCTAAACCTTAATTGAATATTCGAACGTGTCATAAAACGAACTGTTTATTTTAGTTTGCCGCTTCGGATCATTGTAACGTGACTCTTTTCTTGACAGATAGTGACGAATGCGGGCATAAGTTACGTGTGAGATCAATACAAGAACCTGACAATCCCTGAGTGCTATACATATACTCAGCCCTGAGTTGCGTCTTATCAAACAACCGGTGCTGTCGGTAAGAATCCCTTGGAAAATTCTGTAGATATTTGGATTCACACGCTACAAGATACACGAAAATCAGAAGAATCGTAAAAATCAAGGTCGATACAATCGTTTTGATTTTCTTTGAATCCCATTCATAATTCCCACCAACAAAATACGTTCAGGACCTGTAACAAATATTTTGTCTCATGCTACTGAATTCTCCAAATCAAGAGGTCTGTGCAATGGTCGGACCCCAAGTACTCTGGCTAAGTCAGTGGCCATCAGTTAACCGACAATCACCCACAATGACGCGTCCATTTAGGTGCATGGATGAGTCGTCGCTCGCGCTAAGTCCATTCGCAACACAATTCCAGCTTCTAATGGCCTGTTGCAACTGCAATCGGCACCACGACGAAACAAGAATAACAAAGAGCAACGTATTTATAAGAAGCTCCTCCCGACCACACCGTTATCCAGCCTCCTGATCCATATACTGCCAAGAGCACCTGGTCCTAAGAAGGGCTGTCGTTTGCGTAAAAAAATGATTATTATTAGAGTTTCCCCATCGATTGATCCACTGAAAGTGATACTTTTATGTGTAGACATACCTCCTCTTTTATATGTAAAATTATTTATTTCATGAAACTTTTTCTAAAAAGTCCATTTTACATAATATAGAAACAGTGTATGTCATCTGCGACCATCGCGCAATGTGGAGATGTTACAGTAGGGCACCAAGCTTTATCTAAGCCATTAACTCGATGAACTATAATCGAATATCGCTTCTCACGATTTGGAGGTGTAACTTCTGTTTCAGCAGTGCCGCACGTTGGTTTGGCTCTCCTTCCTTACGAAGAACATGGTTTGTTGTTCCATCTTTTGTTCCCACTTCGACAAAGTATCTATCTCGCCACCATTTCTACTGCATGAAATCAATCGAAATCCGGCGAATCGATGACAGAGGAATACGACGCTTTTGAAAACAGAAAGTTATTAACGTAAATGTTCCATTTTATGACATGAATGGCGCAGTGAACGGACCTCCGCTCTGTTTTTTGGTGGTCGTCCACGGCGAATGAAATGATGTGAGCACACATGTCGCACCAAACCTTAAAACTCACTAGAATACTTAGCGGAATTTCTGCTCAATCTAATTTTCTATCGTTGCTATCTTTCGTTCTTCTTACTATAAAGCAGTACTACTTCTTGTAAAATAATCCAATGAATTCCATATAGTCTTAAACCAAACATTTACAAGATACTTGAACTATATTGTTACTTTCAAAACTATCCGAACCTTTTTTCAATAGTAGGAGTAACCTGTCATTCAGATTTAACTCTTTTCATTTTTCCCATTCCTTTAAAAGTGATGGTCTTTTTCCTTCTGAATTTCCTGTTTCAAACATTGATCTTCATAGATTGAAATCTATTCATCCAATAATTTTTCAGTACTAGGCAAGTCTCGGAGCCTTGCCATAATTGTCACACAGAGTACCCTCCAATACCGTAAAGAAAAAATAATTGTTTCATCATTCATAAAAATATCTAACGGAATGATTTTAAACGTCTCCCTTTTTCATTCAGGGTTTCATATTTCATCTTTTATACTTGTTCACTTTTGCTCACATATACAATTTCACACTATTTCTAATTACAAACAACTGTATACCTCCTCTTTATACAACAAACAGAATTGCTTCAATTATAATCTCTATATTTATTCATCCTTATATTTTTTTCATTCTCAAAATCTGCTCAGCTTCAATTCCTTTTGGTACTTGGCGTCTTTTTGTGTTCATTCACTTAACTCATAAAAAGACATCTTGGCAGATTTAGATATTCCTTGATTCAAATTGGAGTTACATTTCTAAGACAACTCCTCAATTTATCTTGAGTTCATTCTTCTCACAGAAAGTGAGTATAAATCTTCTCCACTGTAATATATATTTCCTTCTGAAAGCACTTGTTAATTGACGTTCCATTATTTTTCATCATCTCCGAACAGATTCATTATGGAGTAAACTATCTTCCTCCCATTGGAGAAAAAGGAAACAATCTTCCTAAAGTTTTTGAAAAAATTTTTCTGTCCATTTTCTTAAAACCAAAATATATCCATAATCCATCGACTAATTTTTCTTGATTTACATGCCCATCTTTGGTTTGCTGGACAAAAAATGAGCACTATTATATTACTTTCTAGCCACACAGTTCTCCTCAATTTAGCCTCTTCTGTTATTGTCCTTTTTAAAGCATTTCTTTTTCACTATATCTCAAAAAAAGATCAGGCCTTATTTTAACTTCCTTGAAAAACATTTCCCATATTTTCCCACCCCATGAATTCTTTGGTTAAAGTAAATTTCTAGGTTCCAATTCTAATGTTTTTTTCTCTATCACAGAAAGCTGTCTGAAGAATATTAATGAATTTCTCTTCAGATATCAACTCACCATTCAAACTTCTCATTACTATCAAAAAAGGCATACCTTTCTTATATCCGTTTCATAATATTTGAAAATCATACTGTGATAAAGGACTCTCACGGTGAATACGATAAAGCAAATCTAGGAAACCGATATGAGAAGCAGTTTTACATTCTTCTATTCATTTTATTAACGGATTTATATAAATGGTATTTTCCAATATTCCTTTTATGGACCTGCTTCTAGAAACTAGAGGAATTGTTCTGCTATACCTGTTTCAACCACATAAACTTTGGCAATAATCTCCTCTCTATATCCTTCTTTGACAGGATATCAACAATAGAATCGAAACAAAACATGTCCATAGTTCCGTAATTATCAACACCCACATACTCCCTGATTTTAAATAGCCCATAAATACCGAAAGGTCCTCAAAATACTCTTGATTCCAATTATTTTGGCAAGAAATCTTCCCAATGTAGAATCTCTGTTCTGGCACACACACCTGAGCTAAACCTGCACATATCACATCCATTTTCTTCAACCACTCACCACTTCCCTTTTATTGGCCTCTTGCTTTGCTGTCTACCTAATCCATATGTAATCCTTCTCCTTCCTGGTCATTTGCATGAAGGTCCCCACCACATACAAACAAACAACTATTACTCATGGTCCCGAATACCCAATACAAACTTGATTGAGTTAACTCCTCATATTTCCTCTCAATTATTTCTCATCTACATCTCCAACTAGAAGAATAATATCTATACTATAATACTTTCTTCCGACCCTATTTGAATCATCACCTCTTCACCAGTTATATAATCTAAAGAGTTTAAATATTATATGTTATTCGAATTTCATCTGTTCCTTGTGTAGTAGAAATTTCAACATTCTTAACAATGTTTCAATGAAAGATCCATGGCTCAATTAATAACAGCAATTCTGTCTGGTGTTTTTAAAGAAACTTTCATCATTGTTCAGAGTCTTGTCTCCATGAAGCCTATATTTGGGATATCCTGCCTTGAAATGATAATGACCGTTGAATCATCAATTTTTCTTCGCCAATATTTCCAAACGTGTTAGGATTTATTTAATTTAAACGCTAACTCTCAAGTTCTTTATTTTTATCTTCCGGAAGATTGAAGAACCGAGTAATTTATTCGTTATGTCAGTATTTTTTTATTGTTTCTTCTGTTGAAATTAAATTATATGAATCTTAATTCTCAAATAACACCTCCAGCAGACCCAAAAATAATCTTTTCTGGAGAAAAGAAAACTCCATACCCATTGCAAAATTTATATGCATCCTTTTGAAATAAAAATCCTGCTTACACCTGAACAATTCCAGTAGTTCCGAGTTTTCATCATTAACGCTTCAAAGTTTGTCCAGAATCTTGAGGAGACCATTACATAGATGGAAGCCACACTGAGAAATATATTTCCATTGTTTCTTTTCTCAGGTTAATTCTATCTAGTATCTACCAATCGGGGTTTTTCAACATTCTTTCGAGCTTCCCATACCGCCTTGAAGAGTACCGTTGCACGATTTTAAAACACCACGACGGACTGTTCCCGGACCAAAATATCAAGCTCCATTAGTTGCGCAAACAATTTTTTCAAATTATCCTGATACATCATTTTTCTCCGACTCCACACAATATCATAAGCAACACTGATAAAAGACTCTCCAGATTTTGTTCGCCTCAGCATTCAAGAATTAAGATAAGTCCAAACATTTGTACACTCAGACAAATAGTAACCTGTCTTACCTTGTTTACCTTGTAAAGGAAAAGAATCCCTCCTTTTATAAACGAAGATTATTTCTCTACACTTACTTATAGAATCAACTATTACAGAGCCTAACAATCGCCGGTCCCCTTCTATCTCGTCCCAACCACCAATAAAAAGCATGTTTTCTTTGCTTGTTCACTGCGTTTTTCCAGTCATACTGGATGGTTCTTAGATATTGACCTTATCCTTGTCTACTTGATTGTATAAATCCATTGAGTATCACTAAAACCATAAATCTCAGCGACATTCAAGCTTTTTTAAACATTCGACAAAGTTTGTTCTTGCCTTAGATATAATGCATCTTTTGTAGATGGATAATCATTACCACCAAAATAGGTGTTATTTGAATCGGAAGAATTTACCGCACAAAACCAAGGTATATAGATTTATTCTCACATTGACAGTGATAATTTATTCACGATTCAACATTCCTGACTATATAAAGGCACGACCATCCTTATTTCCTACACCGCCGCATATACAATAAACAGTTTTCACTTATTCCTCTCTAACATAAATAATTTCGTCTTGAAGATTAAATTTTTCTTTTGAAACTCTTCATCATCAATTTTAAAAGATATACCAATTGAAGGATTATTTTATACTTCAATTCCCACGTTCATCTTCCTAAATTAATCTGATTTTATCCGAATTAAAACTTGCTTACTTCATTTAGGACCATCGTCTTCATTACTTAATCCAGAAAATTTTCCTTTCTCCATTCAACTTGAACACCTCTTTATATTTATCAGATCCATCCGTTCTAAATTCTTCTCAACAATATTGAAATTATACGAGTAAAACATAGTCTCATTGGTTTCTCGAGGTATTTCAATCATTCATTACTTTCATAAACGATTGATATAACTTCTGTCTTTTAATTGTATCCATTGCTTATCAAGTATCCTCTGAAATCTTTTTCAAATTATCTTCTGATTAAACTAACCTAGATCCCAAAAGGGCTATTATTATTTTCGAATTTTTAATATCCTCCAGTTTGTATTAACTTTCATTCAGGAATCGCTTTTTTTATCTCCAAAAGCTTTTTAGTTGTTGAAATTAGAAGTTCCCACTATTTCCCAACAAAATTTCTTCCATTTTCCCCATTAGTCGGTTGACTGAACACTCTAGGTGCTAAGTATGCATCACTCTTTTATTCATTATTCTTTTATAAATCATTGAACCTTGGTCAAGCGTCTTCATACCTGCCCTAAAAACAAAACCATCACCAGCAACTCTTGTATAGCACCTTCTCCTAACGCATATTTTATTTTTCCACTTCACCCTACTTTTCTACCGACGCGTTTTTCAACTCCTTTGCTAGGCTTTAGAATTGTCGCGTGCTATAGCGTTAACCCAACGGCGAGTAGTGTCTCAACAGGCGAGCAGTGACAACCATGTGAAACATCACACATTCCAGCATGTTTAACCAGAGGAAAATTAATTCTTTTAACGCAGCAACTCATCGCTAAAACCTAGAGGTCGTCGTAGAGATGATGGCAGTGGGGAGAACTATCTTTCCTATCTTCACAAAGTTACAGGAACGACCCGTTTAACGCATCCTGAAAAACAGGGGAAAGGATAGCGTTCAAAACCGCTTATCGATTTCATTAGAAACCAGTTTCCACAGGGAAAGAGGACCCATCGTAAACCGTGACCGACGGACAACATAGCCCCTGAAGACATCGTGCGAACAACAACCGAGCAGCCCTGAACAAGACAGCCTTGTACCGACAAGCCTGAAACTCGACGCTTCCACGTCCCACCCTAGAAGCCGCCTGGCACCAAACTACCTTAAAGATTTTCAACTGACCAAAGGGACGAAAACTTAGCGGATACAGACTGGTCTATGTGGATTTCAGCCACGCATTTATCAGCCGTTCAAACTATGATCACGTTTTAGTCACGAAATGAACGTGTTGATGGTGGGCGAAAGAAAACCGTCCTCTCAAGTGAGCCAGACATTCAAACGATTTATGAGAACAAAAATGAGGGTTTCATATTTTAACCTTCCTTTCGCATTCATTCAGAATTCGTTAAAAGATTTTTCCAGTTCACCCTATCGTCCATTCTCTCGTTTTTTCAGACTGCTAACCTCTACGCCTGAGATTTTTATCGGCAAACGCCCGTGGTCGCCAACGGCTGCAAGCATCACAGGCGCAGGATTCAACTTCTTCAAACAAGAAGTTTGTCTCAGCGACAAACCGTTTTCTAAAGAACCCCGGTGCATAGTATCTACTCCGCGCGCTTCTCATTAACGCTAAACACACGTTCTCATCCTCAGGCCTCAGCTACGGACTGGGTATCGGAACCCTTCCATCGGCAAAAATCATGACTGAAATCGGATAGTCTTTCAACTGGTTTGTGTTGCTCGCTTTTTGGACAGTAGCAGTATGTCAACAATGTGCATGAAAATCACCGGTGAAAAACCTTAACGACCGCTTTACTGGCAAACCTATCGTTTCTGGGAACACGGGCCGATAATCATCTCCAAGATTTCAGCAGTTCAGTAACGAAACCATGGCAGAAACAATATCTGAGTGAAATAGCGCATGTAAGTATCAAGTACTTCGAGTAACTGAGGCAGTTCAACCAGCACTGGCACTTCTGGCACGTGCCAGTCCGTGTTAACAAGACGGTCTAAGAGGACGACCACGAAATCCATCTCGAGCCGAGTACGGTACGATGAAACAACGTCAAACCATCGCCGTAAATGGCGAAAATCAAAAACAACGCGTCAATTGGCGACCGCCTTGGCCAACGAAACACATACGCCAGTCGAAATGTAACGGCGAAGACTTCTTACAACCGCCAAAGGAACCGCGGTCTCAGCAATATATCTACCACGGCGCCAGAGATGCCGGATACGTCGTTCGTACCCGGAAAATCACATGAAGCCAGGACACAAAGTGTCGTCAAGAAGATCAGTCACCATGCGAAGGAAGCTTTCTGGCATCATCATCAAAGAAGGCGACATCACAGCTCAACAGTTAGTGGACCAACGGCGATGTGCAAGTCTTATCATTTGGGCCCATGTTGATTGGAAAGCGACAACAGTCGCTGATAGTTCAGACGAAGTTGAAAGTTTCAAGGTATGAAACCCGCGTACAGCCATCGGAATCATCGATGACAGCATCCATGTATTCGTGGAAAAGTCAGACGACGCATGTTGAGTCAAGGATCATCGCTGAAACAATTAGCTGATTCTGGCGAAAGAATTGAACGTCACCAACCGCCATAATCTTAGGACGGTGGCGGATCATCAACATGTACGAATGGACAAATCATTAATAAACTGACAACAAACGGTCACAATCTGAAGAAAGAGAGTAGAGTGACATTGTTCACTTACAAAAGAAAAACAGGCTGACATTCTACACAGTCGCAACGGTAGACACCGGTCGTTTGAACGGCATATGCACTCTTCAAACAGTCACTCAAGTCTACCTCCATTCATGTGTACTTGCCCTTTATGACCTACTCCTGTGGCTTGAGTGAAGCCAACCCCTTGTAAAGCAAAATTGACCTGGAAAACCTTTCCTAGAGTCAGAAGACGAACAAGCAGCCCACAAGATGGTGCTCACCTCTCATCTTCGGCAGAGCCTCCCTCAAAAGGAGTCTTCGACATTCACGGAACCAGCCCTGTCTATCCAACCTCTACTTACTAGTAGGCGCTGTGTTACTGTCGCAGCTAATTAGGTTAGAGATGTGCACACAAGAAGGTTGGTGAATAGAAACCGAGTCTCTGTAGTCTGGCTTTACTTTAGAGTTAAATTAATTACAATATTATTGCAAGTTAATTGATAATTATAAACTAAAAATATAATCCGTATTTTACATAAGTAACAAGGACAATAACCCTAAACTATTGACTTGATACCTTATTAAATTTGAACAAAAATCTTGGTTTCAATATTTGATAATTTGTTTCACTGGATTTCCTTAATAGTAACCATCTCTAAGTTCGGCAGCGTGTTAGTATTACTAAATCATCATATATTTCGTACTAAACGCAATATTAGCAAAATTATCTTTTCCCATTTCAATTTGTTTTTCAAAATACCAACCCATCTGCCCCTTTTTACTTCTTCTTCTAAATATAATCGTTAGTTTGACACATTGCTAATATTTCTATCAACCTCATATACGCTATAGTCATCAACCCTAAATGTATTGAATCTTGATTTCTAACCCTGATCGGGATTCGAAAATTTGTCCATAGGGTCTGGTATATCCCGCCACAATCATTAACCAAATCTTTCTCTCTTGTCAACTTTCTGGGAGTTTCCTATCAATTCTGTTAAACATTCTTCACCGTGCTGAATCTGAATGATCATTTTCTGTGTGACACTATGTTTCATCAATAAATAGCACTCCACCTTAGCTTGTTCTTCTACATTATTCTTTTACCTTAATGCCGTCTGTCCCCTGATAACTCCGTAATTGGAAATTGTCTTTGAAATCTTGATAATGTTCGATAATAATCATAATTTTATATATCCTTCCAATAACATGCTACTGTTGTTTTCCAGTTCCTGGATTCTGTAAAAGTTTTGGCAAACGTTTCAGCCAAATGAAGTCCTTTCTTCTTGTCTCTATTTTTTGAACTTTGGAAAAATTAAATCTTGAACTGTACTTTTACTTTATCTAGCCTTCACAATATAATTCATTAAGTTCTAATAATTTTCAAGAGTCTGTTTATCTTCTGTATCTTCTTTTGTCTTCACAAATTGATTGAATAGTAGAATAATATTCAACCAAACTGTGCTTTTTACGCCCTTGAAGTGATTTTTACTCAATTTATATTTTGGATTATCAATTCCTCGAAATTTTCTTTAGTCCGTAACTGTTGACCAACTGATTATTTTCCTCAATCAATAGAATCCAATAATCCTTATTATATCGCCATAACTTTGAGTCAGAACATTCCGTCAGAAGAATCACCAATTAACGTTTCTGTTCATACTATTCATCATATCAACCGTCAGTAGCTAAAACATTTCACCACTCTAGTGTCTAACGTTTGCAGGCTGCCAGCATGCCACCGTAATCTTCTTTCTTTCAAAGTCTCATCTGGTTGATTCTTGGGTTTTTCGACTTTCCATCAATTCTCTTTCCTTGACGGCTTTTTCATTCTGTGAAAGTACCGTCATTGTATTACCTGTTCTATAAACTTTCATTTGTCTGAGTGTTCACAACCCATGCACCACATGCTATCAACATCTTTTAAATGCGAATAACTATCGATTTTTGTTTAAACTCTTCAAATTTTCAATTGTCTGTTTTTGGTATTTAACAAATTCTTTCAATTGCTCCTGAGTATTCGAATTTTTTATCGTTTCTCACCAGCGTTTCTTGATTGAGACCATAATTACTACATAATTCTTTTATTCAAACCTCCATCAGGTGACCATAAACTTCACCCACCTCTTTGCGCTAAATCAATTTGAGTACCATTGTGTCATGTAACAATGAAGTTGTTCCAATTGTGAGTATTAACCCTCACCTGTTACCACATGTTCTGGGCAAAAACCTCGCCCGAAGATACAATCTTCAATCTGTTGCATCGTTCCCCTTTTCTTCATCAACCTTTACTCCTAGTTTGTACTTGATCAGAGTTGCTTTACTATGTTTTTCAAGTTATGCCCAAATTTCGACCAACCCATCTTTAATTCCTCCTTTTTACTCATTCATAAAAATCAATATTCTAATTCACAAATAATTGATCTATATCGTCCAAATATTCTTTCACACCTGCGTACCGCACCAATTATCCCTAATACTTATAGACTCTACCACTCCAGCTGCAGCATCTGACATCCTAATTTTTTGAGGGTATGTTTTGATTTAACTCAACTCATCTCATAACACGCTTTAACACTGATGCTGGGTACTATTAGCACTTCGTTTCTTCAATCACATTGGTCTTGTTATTATTTTCATCATCGTTTTTCCTGACCCTGTTCATCAACAAGATCAACTGCTGCCTGATCATACCATGCCAAACCGCACCAAAGAAACACCAGTGCTATTTGCCAAACTACTCATCATTGGAATTTCAAAGCAAAATAGGATCGCAATCAAACTCTTTCTACACATAATCCCCTCTTACCACCATCGCTCCCATGTTCGTCATTCCTACAATAACGATTTTACCCATTTCCATCATTAATCTTCCATCAGGCTTCCTTTATTCTCAGAGATTTATATATTCACTTTAGAGATTTCCATCCTGTTCTTTATGACAATCCAGGCCTTTTATTGTTCCAAAACAGGCTCCAATAATAGCTGTAAACACAGTCGAAAATAATGTATTTCCACACTATTAATCTTAAATTTCATTTCACTAACAAAAGAATGAATCGCCTTTTCTTAAACTGCTGAATCAAACTGGTTCTAAAGTTTTCGATTCAAGACCAACCACTGATTAAATGCAAAATAATCCTCGAACACCACATTCAATTGCTGCTTCATTAATGCTGCAACGAAAGCGCCTTCCCTCTGCAGATAAAGCCTCCTTTTTCTAGATTTCTTTTCCCGCATCCACTGGATTTTGCTCCATGTCCTTTTCTCGCTTTTCATATTCATTACGAGCTCTCTCGTCCTTCTCTGACGCATCTTCACTCATCTTCACGTCCACTCACCACGAGATCCTCACTTTGGTTTTGTGAGCAAAGGTTAGGACCGTCTAACCACTCAGTCATTGGTTTATCTCGCTTTTAGAACGCGGATGGTTAAGACCTGGGTCCATCTTTTCTGAAGATTAGCATCACCTATTTGCAAAATGCAATTTTGTTCTTCTTTGATCATATGTGCATTAGTGCATGTGCATCAATGATTATTTCGACAGCTGAAACCGTATGATCCATATCAATACAAGTTTCTTCTCGAGAACCAGTGACGTGTCGATATCAAAAGGTCGCCTTGTGCTCCCTCAACTAAGTCTGGCTTCTTTTCTCCCTGTTTCAGTTCTCTGCTGATATGTTTAGCCAAACACTTCCTGTAGCATCTTTTTCGTAAAATTTTTCTGCCAATTATCATAACGATTTTGGTGAGTCTCCGCTTTCTATGTTATGCTTTGCACCCCTTCCGTGTGCAAATTCTCTGTTGTCTTGAATAATGGGAGTTCTTTTCTCGTAAACCCAAAGACTGAAGCCTCCTGGTTTTCTTTCTTTCTGTAAATCTTCGCCAGCAGCTACTACCTGATTTAAAGTTACACCGCTCCAAAACAACATCCCGTAATCACATCGCCAAGATTACTCCAGACTCTCCTATTCTATCCTTCTCTCTCTGTCAAATGCTGAAGATCCGACATGAGTTCTCCTCCAATTCCTTTTGGAGTCTTCTAATGCGTCAGTACCAAACTCCTCTGGCACTACTGTTGATTCCTAGAAAAATCATTCATTTCTAAATTCTAGCATTGCATTCATGTCACAAATTTTCTTCCTTTTAAAATACTTCTCAACACTCCTTTAACTCTCACTAAGAAACTCTTTCCCCATCCTGGACAACGCAGACTCGTCGTCACCGTCCAACTGGATAAGTAGTTCTTTTGACGATTCGTATTCCTTCTTTCTTTTAATAGCAGCGCGTTCAGCGCCTTGTAAGTAGTTATTTGTGCTGCGGTACTTGTGGCCTGTTCGTTAACGTTTTCGAAGTAGTCGTTGCTCTCTGCGCGATGGCTATAATCATAGAGAGAGCGTATATCGTAACTACTTGGATAATCCATAATCGTTCCTCCAAAGTCATCAACCGGCTCCGCCATGCCTGCGGTTGCCAAATTTATTTATATCTTCAATCGCACGACCATCTTTAGTCCATTATCCCATGTTCCTCTTTGTCGTAGCTATTGGCTTCAAGGCGTGTTATCACCTTTTCAAGCCACCTCAATGTCCTTTCATTTCATAACATCTCACCAGAAGAGGGTCACCGGGCCGCTCGACGGGGCTCGTGTTGTGTTTTAGAAATAGCCACATCGATACTTGATCTGGCTGAGCCCAGATTTCTTTCACGTATAGCTTTCGTGCAAAATCGACGCATTCTACCATATCGATGGTTATAAATGGTCTGCTCCGTTCAGAGCTAACTCCAACTGTGATGAGTCTTCATAGAATTCCTTTCTCGGATTTCTAAATCATCATCACCAACTATCTGAAATCTGGCATCTTTTGAAATTCTCATCCACTCTCATCGCCATCCAAATCCGCCCGACCTAGGCTCCATTGCGCTCTATCAACTTTCTCGATTTAATCTATTTTGTACAGCTGGGTGTGCAAAGAGTGTTGGTCTCAAGATCTTGTTCCAATCATTGTAAGTATTTGTTTTTAGCTTTACCGCATGTTTCATCTTTCCAAGAGGTGATTGTTCTCCAGGAAAATCAAACCCGTCATTTGGAGCAATTTCAGCCAGCTCGATGACCGATTGCAGGTAAAGGAGTACATAGGATGTTCTTCTCTAATAGCTTGAGGTGAAAATTCCGTAAAATTGCTAAAGCTACCCATTGATTTAGAAAACGACAATTTCTTGTTATGAGGTGGCAACGTCCTCTCTGATGCTATCATGCCACTCTACAGGAACTGGAGGATAGTACAATGGTCATAGGGTCTGAGATGATCGACAGTCTGGAGAAGGCAACAACAATTGTTCCTTCTTCACCAACATCAACGTGTTCTCAAAGCATTCACATGGAAGACTTCTCTGGCAATCACATATCCCATAGATGACAACGAAACATGTGCCAGTACGATATCGCCTTTGCTTGATTCCCAAATCTATAAATTTTGTTCTAAATCTTTTGTCGTTGCTCGGTGTAAGACCCTTTTCTATTGAATCATCCATATATTTTAAACATCTTTGGTCCCTCCATCATAACCCCATATCAATCTGTTTTATTCAGCTTTCCAAAGAGGTACTCTTTTATCAATATTGAGGTCGTATATCATACTTCACTCACTATCGTTGAATCGATCCATTCCCATCCATATTTTCCTTTCTCATCCAACAAGCATGCGAGATGGAACCTCCCCAGAAGAGTCACCTTATGTGAATAGTTCAATCATATGATGAGTTCGCTTTTATAATCAAATCGATTCTCCCACAACAAACATTAACTCTTCGACTTCACACCCATCGACACCTAGTTCCTCATTTCTCCTGGTCATTGGCTTTCAACTGAGCTTTGCTTCGCCTACTAACATCGCTGCCCATCACAAGTGATTTTAGTCTTCACTTTATAAGTGAGCAACTCTGTCATCCTTACAACAATGGCAGAGCACTCTAACGCCACTATCTATAAGTATCTCCTATTACTCGAGGCATCCATGGTCATCACTTTTCTTGATGAGATACAAACCATTATAGCTATCAATTCTTATACTTGCGATTCCACATATGTAACAATTCTTATCCTACTGATCAAAAGTGCACTCTATTCGTTTATCACTTTTTCTTGGTTGAAGTCGACTATCTCTTTTATTCTTAATAAAATGACGATAATCACTACACAAATAACTCAACCTGCTGGCCGCTGCTAACGAGTGCCATTCCGTCTCCACTAGATAGGATTACCAGTGGATTTCGACCTTTAATCACAGCTCCAGCGATTACAATCCATAATAATTGTCCCCACTTTCGGTTCCGATAGTATAAATCATAAAAATAAAGAATAATTAGAATCAATGTACAAACGACTATTTTTCTCTTCCGTTATTGTCCAACCACTCGTTACAGCAGCTCTTCTCCGAACTCTGAGAATCAATGAACTTGCTCATCGACCGCCTTCCGGTCCTTGAAACCAAAACATACTCGTGAATAAGCATCGACATAAATAAAATTGAAAATGATTGTTTTATAGGCACCAATAACAATTGGATTATAAACAACGTCGGATATACCAACTGGAGAATGTTTTGGTGTCTTGAAAAGCCTCCACGCATAAACTTACAGAGTTTGCATGTATAAATCAATACGATTGTTGAAACTGCATATATATATCATTATTCTATACAATTCTTACCCTGTCTTTGCATCTTCTATCTCCATGAACTCTAAAAACCTTATTTATCTTATTACAAAATCATTTGTAGTGACTTCTTTGTCTTTCAAGTGTCAGTCACAGAACCTTTGCTCATTTCCTCACCACACACAACTCTTCCTCTCTCATGAACGAGCTGTGTAGTAATCCATTTGAGCGAGCTTGTATCGCCTTCTAGTGCGGCATTCAAGGCTTGTTAGCAGATGATTTCTAACTGTGGATACTTGAATTCATCTCGTCAAAGGATTTCAGCAGTCGTTTACTCTCATGCGCCATGAGCAGCTGATCATGAGAGCCACACTTTACTTTGTTTCGTTTCTTGGCTAATGTCGGTCTCTCATGACGCAGCTCATTAGTTAGCAGTACATCTGCTCTTTCTCGGCTTAACTTGCCGATCTGATAAAACGACTGAACAGATCTGAAATAGCTTCTTCTCAAAATATCCTCAAATTGGTGGTTTAAGTCCCTCCCAATTCCAAGGTGTTTTCTTTGGCTTTCTGGACCGCTAGTACCAAAGTCCTCCCTTCGTCATGTATGCGTAAGAGACTTCTGTCGTTTTTGCATCTATCAGTTGGCTGCTCTTTTGGCCGCTTTTATTGAATTCGATACATTGTTTCATCGATGCTAAACTCAACCATCGTACAGTAATTCTCACATTGCTTAAATACTACCATTTATTAATCAGTTGAACTCTGGCAATAATCCTGTGAAAATCACTAGGACGCCCACTGTTTGAAGAAGCCTATCATGATCACCACTGCAACGCAAAGAATCAGAACCATGTCTACAATCAGCGCCTCTAGTATAGTGTATCTGTACGTTGATAATCCATTGTTTTCCTCAAACTTCTCATTGCCACCTTTAAAACCCGTTGTTTAAGTTTCACGGCAATATCATTTTAAAACTATCCGAATCCATTATCTCATCGTTCACCATTTTGCTTCAATGACTTATAAGGGATTATTTGATAACAAGTTTTCATATTTTATTCTCATACTTACTGATAAAAACATAAGAACAGGAGCTATGCTAGCAAAATAGTAATAACGTTGCAGGCGAGTACGCCTCTACTTCAATACAGATAACTGCAATAATTCCTATTAGAGCATAGTACAGATGTCATCGTTGCGTTTTGCTTTTGTCTCTGATTTTCATTATGCCATCGTCATCCACGCTACTTTTATAGTCACGGACCTTTTCGAATAGTCTAAGGTGAGCGAGTTGCACATATATGAAGCAGATACGCTGATGGCAAAAACAAAAGTCAACAGCACTGATAGCTCCATTCCATATTGAGAGTAAACTTAGAATCAGACGGCATAGTCCGATTACATATCCTAAATACCATATTTTATTGTCTTCATTTTTCATCCTCCTCAAAAATAAACTACTTTCTTCAATGGATACCTCAAAGAACTCGCTATAAATGCTAATATAATGGATGGATTGTATCTTCCGTTCTCTAAAAGATCCCACCGTCTGCTCAGACACTTCAAGAGCATTCGCAAGTTCTTCTTGTGTGATTCCTTTTGCCTTCGAATTTCTTCCAGTCTATTCTTCATATCAATCACCTCTCAAGATGGAAAAGTTTACTTTACGCTTACAATATAATTATTTTCTGATAAAATGTCAAGCTTACTTTTCATCTAGAGCCATATCTCGGAGCCCTTCGACGGGACCCCGGTTGCTTTAACTGCAAAGTAAAATTTTGTAATGCTAATCTACACTTATTTCAAACGAACATATTTGTAGCTCTTCCACCTTCTCTTCTAAGTTCCCCTTCGAGACCAGCTTTCTTAAAAAGCCCCTCAATCGAACTTACACTAAGTGATGGACAAAGCCTCTAATCTCTTGTTTAGTGAATCTGCCTAATTTCTGACGAGTTGCTTTTTCTAACCATCTCTATAGTTGGAACTTTTTCTTCTACAATGAAAACGATCTTCAAATTTTTATAACAGATAGAATCGTATTCAGTAAATACTTAATAAAATGGTACCACATCTTCTGACTCTTCATGCCATCCTTTTCCTGTTGATTCAACGCTTCACAATACTCTTCTTTAGTGTGCCATGATGGCTAGAAGATATATCTCACAAAAACCACTTCTATACAGCAGTAAGGTTGTCAACAATCACTCATCTACCATTTCCATCATTAAACGGGTGGATACAAAAGGAAATCATGAATAAAGATTGGAATGGCACATGAGGCTCCACCTCCATATTTCCAACTGACAAAAATTATACTCGTGACAAATCTGTAACGCACCTGGTGTTTCAACGGGAGAAAGTGGCGTAAATAAAAACTCTAGTGTGCCCATTTGGATACGTAGCGCTGATATAGTTTTTGAAACTATTCTTTTGTTGACAGCATGGATTATTCTATGCGCATACAACATCTTATGCATCTGAAGAATATAATTTTTGATATTGGAATCACGTCAAAATCTTCGTGGATAATATTCAATACATCACGATACCAGCAATTCTTGTTCATCTCTCTGTTCGAGGCTCGTCTTTTCTCTACCATTTTCGTAACCTCACATTAGTAGTAAATGCCCCTCGATTTCATTAGATGCCTCAGTACTCTGAATCTTTTGCACTTTCAATTAATCGATTCAGTTCTTCGGGCTTTGTTTCAAATACAACTCTTGTTTTCCTTGATGCTTATAAATAGCCGAAAACTAACCCCATCTGAATCCCATAACTTGTTTTTAATTTCTGTGTAACTGAAATTTCTCATATTTTCTCACTCACACTTTTATCCTTATATTACACCTATTTTTTAAGGGATAAAACAATTTTCTGGCGGATAATTTGTAATTCACACAAAAGCCAAAGCAAATTTTACTCGCCCGTCTCCATCAAATCTCTACTGTCACTCTCTCTCCTTGAACTCATCGAAGTATAGAACCTCGACTGTCCCATGACCAATCTAGACACAGCCAACGAAGTCCATGCAAGGTCGAGCACTGACATTTCATGAAATGTCGCCGTCACTAACTGCCCGTTGCATCTTCAATATAAGTCGCCATAGCCTCTGCTCGACGCGATAACGGCAGTACAACAAATATTCCGCGTTGAGTCCTGTAATCACCACTTCATCTACCGGATGGTTCGCAAGAATCGCTTCAACTCTTCGCTCTGGAAAATATTTTGTGAGTCTTTTCTCGATAAAACGCATCCGCAGAAAGCTCTTCGTCAAGCTCTCCTCGCTCGTCGCTATTGTAATAATGCTCTTCATTCTCATCAATATGACGTATGAACAATGAGATCCCTGCCATTTTTAAACATTCTTTCGTAACTTTCAAAATATTCTCTCTAAGCAGGTCAAACTCCCTTCTAGCTAACATTCCTTTTTGACAAATCTAAAACAATTAATGCTTTTCCTACATCGTACTCCCTTTATATGTTTTTAATGAGTTAATTTTCAATTTGATGTTCTTTGATATGCAAAATATCGGACCATATTTAAATATATAAAATGAGTCTACAACTATCTAAATCAACTTAGATTCATGTTTCACTCTTCATCTACCTTTCTGAAATCCCAAAGCTGACATTCTTTGACTTTGATATTAAAAGGATATGTTGTGCAGAGATTCACCATGTTCTTTTTCGCCGCTGTATCATTTTCAGAAAATACATCGCCTCCAATCTGTAGATTCTGATACTTTTGCTGATAAATCATAGAAAGTTCTGAGTTATCTTGAGTGTCAGATCTCCAACTAACACTCTTCATATTGGATATAATAGCAAGAACCATGTGAAGTTAGGTAATCATACATTTATGAAGTTTTGTTAGATCGTAAATCTGATCAGTATTATCTACTTGTTTGCATACTTCACTATCTTGATACCAAAGAAGGAGATGTCATCATTTCTATAATAAGTGAATAAGCGTTATCTGATCGTCTACTCATTCTATTCAACTTTATCCTTCTTTCTATTTAGACGCTTCTTCCGATTCTTCAACATCTCCACTGAAAACCCTTCAACATCTTCAATCTCTCAAACATTGGATCTAAGTGGCATAAGAAGTGCCAATCTTCGGTGTCTTTCTGTAGAGAATTGCTTTCCATCTTCACTTCGAGTAGCTTCGTCAACTTCATACCTTTTACTTTCTAAGAAGTCTTTTGCCCTACGGGAAGTTTGCTTCTTGCTTTGATAGGCTTTGATTTCATCGTTATTCACTACATAAGCATCGACTTTGGTAGCTCCTTCGACCACTTTATCGTTTTAACGATAGATTCAAAGTTCCTTCCAAATAATCCGACATTTTCTTCAGTTTCAAACGAAAATTAGATAAGTGATCAACGTTTCCGTTGAAGACAACTCCATATAATCTGGCAAGTGTTTAGGATTCACATACCCACTTCAAACCCATTCTTTTTTCTAGAGTATGCCGGGATTTTGAGTTGACAGGCTTTTCCTCTTCTAAAGAATTACAAAGCGACTAAACTTTTGATAATCACCTTGATACGATTCCAATATAACCATCGATAACCCTCCTAAGCTTTTTCGTTCTAAACATTATATTGCTACCGTCAATAGGTAATGAAACAAGTGCTCACGATGTACATCCAGTAGTCTTCATGCATGAGGAGCCCCTATCCATAATCCTGAGCACATAGAAGCTCGCAACAACATATCAGGCAGCAGAAAAGAGTGAGTTTCTTACTATGATACGCCTCTATTTTGTTTTTATGATTCATTTGTAGCTCTTTGAATTAAACTTTTTCATTCTTCGAGTCTGAACTTCTTCCAAGGATAGCAGCAACGGTTAACTTGTTAGCATACTGATGGCTACATTCATCCGCACAAAAGTCTTTTGAAAAATTGATTCCACTGGATAAGCCGAATGATCATATGGCGAATCGGACTCTCCATAATAAATTTTAATCATATCCTGAATCGTAAATGTTAGATCATGATCCCTTTTTACTTTTCTCCAAGCGGTTGCCATATCCGCATTAAATTTGAAAGGGACCAACTCTGTACAGCGGCAAAATAATCTCTAAACTTCTTAAATAAAAGAAACCCACAGTTCAGTAATGGAGTTCTAAAGGATTACTTCAGATTGAGTTTGAGCACTTTTTCTCAAAAGATTTTCATTTTATTTCCTGAAAATATTGTTCAATTATATAAACCAATTCTTTTTCTTCGTCCTCTATACTCTAATCCAAGAGATTTGCAAATTTGGGAAAAGTTCTCTCGATACCAATAGAAGGTTAAATTTTCAAATGATTTTATCTCGTTAAACTAGGTCTGCTTTTCTACCAAACAATCACCTCCATCCTTCAAATCCACTGATGCTAAGATCAAAAAGTATACTATTGGTGTTGAAGATAATTAGTACAAAACAAAATGAGATATTCCTTATTTGTTATATAATCATCCTTTACTATGGAGTTATCAAAACGTTGTAGTACAATATAAAGCAAAGACTTATCGTAACACCGAATCGTCCTTTTAATAATACATTCTCATCACGATGAGCTGATCAAATGAAAAACATGGAATTTGCTCAGCTAAGGAGATGGAGAGACCATCTCCTTATAACCACTACTATATTAGCATCGTTCATACATTGCAAAAGCTCATAATTCTGAACACACATTCCTCTACTATTTAGTAAGCTATATTTTTCATTTTCTAAAATTTTATATTTATATTCGAATTGATACTATAATCTTTTTCGGAAAAATCCTATTGACAGAACAATTAACTGACTAAATTGATCTGATGATTCTATAATATACTCGACTAATGCCTGTTTCTTCTCTTTGTCTGTCTCCGCATTATTAGGGCTATCAAAACCATTGGAAATGTTGTTCCTTCAGGATTAAATATCTGTTTTAAATCATTGAGTGTTAGATACCATATAACGGTCGATAATGGTTTATTGCTTCCACTTGCACAAAAATTTTTAGATAGTTGTTTCATAACTGTCAGCTTCCAACTCATTTAAATTAAATCTTATTTTTGATTTATCAATCAAATAATAGTATTTTCATCAACAGATTTCATTTTATCTTTTAACACTTTTAAATTCTTTCTTCAGTGGTTTTAGAGCCTTCTTTGTGTGTCGATAATTCTGCTATTAATAGTCAAGTCATTATTAATCTCATCGATTAGTTTATTTAGCCCTCTGAACTTGATATGTCTTTGATTTCTTTTTGTTTTTACAAATCTTTTTATTATGTCCTCCAAAAGCCAGAGTTAAGTTTGAATATATTCCTCATTTTTGAATATTTTCATCTTCAATATGAGCATTTTTCTGTTTTATTGCATCTTTCAGACTAAGAGCATTATCAATATGATTATATCTCTTACTCCTTAGTTCCAAAGTTGAATCTAAAACAGAATGACATTCAGACAAACTTTTGATTTTGAAAATAGTTTTATTTCTTTTCTTCTTTTGTATCCGAATTTAGATATTTGAGATAAAGTGATATTCTGTTCAACTAATTGATTTCTCAAGTCAGCAAGCTTATTCTTACTAAGTTCATCTCATTAATCAGCGATGAATATTTTTTGAGTTTCTATATTAAGCTCATTTTCTAGAGCACTGCTTGTTTCCGGACATGAAAAACCATCCAAAATTAAATTGGTTCTGTCTTTCATTTTAATTAATTCTTCTATTTCTTCTTTCTTGCTTTTTAATTTTCAAGTTCTAATTCTTTCTGTGTTCACAAGTTCGAAATATTCTTTATTGTAAATGCCCAAATGTGAGTAAATAACATTAAGTTTAAAATTACTGAACTGAGTAAGGTTTTTAAACAATTAAATTTTTGTATCGATGTATTCATCTTGAGTCTAAAAATTCAGTAAAACTAGTAGGTGGTGCTATTACTAATTGATTTGTATCAGCAGCCATATAGAAAAATTAAATAAATTTCCCATTCTGCTATTCACTTCTATGAATAGTAGTAGAAGATTACCTTTGCATTAAATATTTTTAAAATAATTTTTGAGATCGATAAATTGAAAAATCTTTATCCACCTTAAAAGATAAAATATGACCTTTATCCTTTTTCTCTCACTTCGAGTCAAAGTGCAACTGCACCCACAAGCATGGTATAAACTGCTTGATAAAACTGAGTTTTCCTCTATCTGTTCCATCTATGTCACTCGATGTAATAATATTAACTCCTTTTAAATTCTGTTGAATAAGCCTCTTTCTTTACAACATCGGGGCTTATATATTTTAGTCAACATAACACTATTATAAAATTTAAATATTATTATTAATAAATTATTATGTAATTAACTGATTTCATATCGTACCCATTATCAAATCGTCATCAAATACCCTGACATTTTCAACAATCTCAATATCGTTCAACGAATCTTCATGTTCCCAGTAACATATTATAAATTTTATTTTTATTAATCGTAAAGACCACTTTGCTGCATTTCAATTATATACCAACAAGGTATTATATCTTCTTCGTTTGGGCAAACGATAGGCTATTTATTATTCTCTTGTGTCTCATTGATCTATTTTAGATTCCTTTATGTATTAACATTTTATCAACCAATTTTGTAATACCTTTGTTTTTACAACATCTCACAAGAAATTAAATCCTAAAATTCCATATAGTTTTTCTTCAACAGAATCAACAACCAGTTCATACAATGTATTCGGATTTGGAGGTTCTTCTACCTTATCATCAACAAAAGATCTAATACCTCCTCTTAATAAATCTCTGAATAACCATGTTATCAACATAAAACATGGTGTTCAGCACAGTTCACTTACCCCAGTACACAATCTTCTTTCCCAACATCATCAAGTACATCCTGATTCTAAATCTCCAAAATATTGCTCAGAAAATCACTTTTATTATTGATTTTAAGTTGTTTATTGCCACACACCGTTACTCCATATTGTAGTCTGGTGAATATAAAGCATATAGTTTCCTGAACAGAATTATTCTCATTCTACCTTTTCTGTAATAAATTATTCGAATTGGTACTGGCTCACTTCTTCTTCTGTCTTCTATTTTACAAAACCAATCATCCTCTTTATGCAATTCCCGATATCAAGACGGAAAAATCGAAAAATTCATTGTATATTCATTGTCTGCTCCATGTTCATCGATCATTCACTAATTCCATAACAATTTAATCTAAAGCGATTTTAGCAATGCCCGGATAAATCTTTGGTAACCATGCAATATTTTTCTTATCCACATCAACCCTATTCAAAACTTGCCTATCAATTCTTATACACCTAATGACTTCCTCAATATCATAATCCAGTATTGTAAATCCTAAGAAACATCCGTAGTCGTTATTTCTGTCCATTTTTCATTTATATAGAATGTGCTTACTTACTTTCTTTTTATTTTTCCAATTGTTGTTTGTCATATCTAAATTAATCCAAGTTTTTTGAACAATCTTTTATAACCAAATATCCCCTATTTATATTTTCAATCTCCATAATTGTATCTAAACCACATATGTCTTTTGTTTAATAAACCATTCATCTTGTTCTTCAAGATACAAAACCATACACACAATCCCTTTATTTCTTCAATCGTCCTCATTTATAATTCCATATTGCTTTGTACATGGCAATGCACTTCAAAACCTCCAATATATAACGACCTTGAATCTATTTTCATTCCAATTTTCATACTTATCAATAACAGTCCATACATGTTTATACAAACTAAGTCTAACGATTTCTGCGCCTTCATCCTTCTATTTTTAACCCCAGCAAACCTCATCCGGACATCACATCTAAAATTAATCAGGTTATCTTTTCTTCCTCAGTCCATCAATGGCTTTCTACTAAATGTTTTAACAATACTATCGCCACTTATCAATAACATGTACATTATTAGGACATTTATATAAAAACATATAGTAATCTATATCGCATCACAGGTAACAATGAAAATGATCAAAGACATCGTTTCGATCCAAATTAAGTCAAAACACATAGTTATTATAAGAAAGCATATCCAAAGTTTATCAACAATCGTATCAAATTCATCAGGATGTAACTTCAAATATTCAGTATGTGTGCAACGCATACCATCCGTTTACTGAGTTCTCACGCTTTCTTTTGGAAAAATTTCTATTTTAAGTATCAATTTTAGTTATTTCATTCGCACCAATCGTCATCTTTGACCCTGTTAATGTTCAAAATTTTTCTCACAATTATTTCTGCATATTGGCGAATGGTAAAGTACTTTATTTTGATTAGATGTTCCAGAACAAAAAATATCCTCCATTAAATCTTTTGGCCAATATTTGATATTTTCACTATCAAATTTTTTCATTCAGCATCCTCCTTCTCGATAAACCATATTTACACATTACACCATAAAACACATCATCATAAAATTACTTTCTTTATTCGAACTTCCACAACAAAGAAACGATGGTGTCCTAAGACCGCATCAATGCTACCCTAATAGCCATCTAAATTAGCAACTAGAATAATTACAATATTTAATCATTCTATTTCACCTCCAAGTTCTTAATGAATTTAAGACAACTCAGTACATTATTATTTTGATGTACCCTCCTATAACCCTTGTGGTCAGAAAATAGTTCAGATCACATGAATTTTCATATCACCCAATTTCTGTGTTTATGCGACACCTGTATTATTTTACGATAAAATTCATTGCACGAAGAATGTGATAAGTTTCGAAACAATTCCTTTAACAAAGTCTCTATTGTTATTCTTGGTTTAAAATAATTAATTAGTAATGCCCTCAATATTAATCATTTGTGTTTTCGATGGAAAACTTCATGCATCTATTTCAAACCCAACTGATATGAGAATCGTCTTCTTCCTAAAGTTAACAAACCACTGATTTAAATCTAATAGCAATATCTTAAATCACATTTTTCAATTTATCAGAACACAGTCTGCTAAAAACTATTTGCAACTTTCACGATCAATCTAATCAATAGTATCCTGACATTTCCTTTTACTTTCCTCCAAACGTTTGACCAATATACAATATTCTAAACTTAGAATTATATCATGTTATTTAACAAAAATAATCAACCAGGATACTCCTTATCTACGCTATTCACTCATCATAACTCTTATTCATAGAAATTTCATTGTCAAAATTTTTTTAAATAAATCTTTCTTGATCAACCACTGTCCAATTGTATTCAATACCTCTCCATCTTCCGGATTCCACTGTCAAATAATTTAATATTTTTTTCATCTATAATTTTGGTATCATTAGCAATAATATTTTTAATCCCTCAATATGAAAATATATAAATTAGGAATAAACCATCAATCAATTCTATAAATCATTAACATCGCTTGTTTATTAACTGCAATAATTCAATATATACCCTGATAAGCGATTAGCTTGTATACCAGACATTTCACATAAACCCTCCGTACATAAACCTATTATAACATGCCTATACCATAACGCTTACAACACAAAAATATTTGTCAACCCTAGTAATCATGTATCATTGTTTAACTTTGCCTTTCTTTGATATATTCTTAAATATTAACCATTTTTTTATCATAGTCCTCCACTAACTTGTAATTTTGTGCTTTTGTAATATCAATTTATCTGATAGAAACGGTCTGACACCGAAGCTGAAAACAGTTATCATCGCTATCCATACCCATATCCCATTCTGGGTTCATTAACTTCTTTTTCTCCAGTCTTTTTACCAATTGAACCATAACTATTAAGTATTGATCTGGTTTCAGAAATGTTATATAGACCATAGCTTTTTTTACCAGTAAGTTTTCAGACAGCTTCATGTTGTCTTTTATTCTCCACCAAGAAACAGTGTTATCACAGCTTATTCACAATCGTATCTGCATTATCCTTAAATTGCCTTTAGCTGGGATTGTGCCTGGCAATACTTGCTGAAATTTCTTGAACAAACGTCGCTTATGAACTCTTTCGAACTTGAAATTAAGCCGATGTTGACACTGCCAAGAAAGTACCTTACAATGAATGTGGGTAATATTCTTCCATACCATCATCTGCCTTATCACTAAAGTAGTATTAACAGTTATGAGCATGATGGGACAACAAAGAAAAGCATCATCTATATCTGCATACCGGATAAATGAGTGTTGCCTTTTCATTCCAAGAGTATCAAGCTCAAGTTCATCTTTCACTAAGCCTTGAACATCAAATGAGCACCCTGAATCACATGATATAAGAATAGACTTGTTAAGTTTTCTCCCGCGGCGTTTCAGTGTACTTTTATATTCCTGACCTGAAAGTGTGTAGTTTTTTCTTTTCCAATACCAAATAGTCTATCAATTTATCTCATGTATGTTTCATCATCTTCTCTGGCTTCTGAAGCGCCCATATCATATCAAGGAGTGTTATAAAGTTCTTCTTCCTTAGAACATAAAAATATAACTATCAAAACCATATATAGTAGAGCTTTTTCTGGCTTGACCAAAGTGACCTTCACCCGTTTTTCACCCTTTTCCTTTCAGTGTTTGTACGATTGTCTGCACTAATTTGAGTATACCTTTTTTCACTTCTGAGATAGTGAATGGATTGTACTCATGCTCTTGAAGTTGGATGATATTTTAAATTTTTATCTCACAATCCATTATTAAGCATCTTAAGCCACATTCAACGACTATAGTTCCTTTAGATCTGCCACGCGGTCAGCAGAAGAGTTCATTTGTATTAGGTTCGGCTTTACATAAGAATTCATCTACCTGAGCCAGAACCACCATCAACCAGTACATTTTTGTTACGAGCACACTTTGACTAGCAGGTTCTATCCATTGTTAATCGTTCAATGGTGTTAAAATGTTATTTGAAACTTTCATCGATATTCGGCTGATCATCTTTATTTTTACCCATCTTGCTTTAACTATACTTCTTCCCTGCCTAGATCTCTTTACATTTTCCTCGGCATAGACACAAATCAATTGTTTACACCCCACGCCCATTAAAAATGTCAGAAGGATGAATGTTTGAACAAAGCTCATGTATATTAAGCTTCCACATTCTAAGATTCATCTATCACATCGCCAATCTGTATAGACCTTCGTAACATAATGAGAAAAAATATTGCCAACATAGAAAACGCAAGATAGGAATATTCTGTTTAGAAACTTTTTCTTATCTTTGCAATCCCTAAATAAGTTTCATGTCTTTTATTTTATCTATCATAAAGCTCTACCTTTTTGTTTATTCTGACTTTATTCCAGAAACAGTGCTTTTGAACATCCCTGAACCTCTCAATATTTTGTGAATGGACCTTTCCTTTCCGATTCTGAAAGAGCGTGTTTAGCGTTTTTCCATACTATTATTTTTGGCTCGAAAGAATACGGAGTATTTCTTCGTTTTCTATCTTTCATCATCGGAAACTTAACCTATATTCGATCAGCTCTTTTTCAGTTCCTTCAGTTCCATCCTCATTAATTACATAATGTTTGTAAACGTTTTTAAAATGCAGGATTTTCACGATTTCACTTTGTATAAACCCACACACTCAACAACATGAGGGATATTTCACCTTATACTAATAAACAAAAGGCAATAAAAACATTTTATGATACTGTGAACCGGAAAGTTAGATCACTTTTCCAAAAACAAACATTCATTCTATAATTTAAAATCCTTTTACTAATTCTATTACTATAATATAGCACAAATCAAATAACCAATAAAATGATAATAAAACAACATAGCAGCCAGTCTTTACAACTTACTACTTTCATATGATAATTTACAAATGTTCCTTCCAGCCACTCGATTTTTTAAACCTTGGTTGTCATTAAGATCATTTGACAGAGTCTTATAGTTTTGTAAATATTAGATACTGCTCCAGACTTAAAGACGAAAAAGATGCCTTCAATCTGAATAAGCCTCTATATCCAAGATTCCGAAACTCCTGTAAAATCAGATATATAATGATTACTTCAATTCAACACTTCACTGATTCTTTTTTGAATTACGTCAGAACACTATTATTATCGTAGCCTGTTCCTTCATCACTTTTCATTATTCGTCCAACAGCAATTCTGAGATGACTAGAAAGCTTCCCAAATCCTCTTAGAGTCACCAGGTACATGAATGTCAACAGTATCTCCAACTTTCTTTTCGTTCTAAAACTCTAATCCTGAAGACCCCATCAGTGTTGGTAATTCCAACTCGATTTAAATAGAAACAATGGTTTTAAATTCTCTCAAACAGACCCGCGTTTACCTAATCCTTTTCTCATCTAAATGTTCGTTATTCTCCATTTTATTACCTTGGAACAAAACTTATTCGTTTCTAGAGTATCCAGTAGTGCTGTTTTATATCGAATTTCTTCCTTCTTTCAAGGACCCAAATACTCAGGATCTTTACAAGAAGGGATTTTGATATAATTCCAACATATGTCATCTTCTAGTCCTTCTGATTTTGAACGATTATCCATATTTCATCAACAACCACACACTCCACATGCGTTGTTTCAGTCAGAACATATTCATTTGCATCGTACCATAAGTTCCTTCGTAGTTTGCTCTTTTTAACTGTTGTTGTCTATTATACCCTGTTGGACCTGTGTATGAGCTAGCAAATCTCCTAGATGCTCTTTTTATCTTTTCTCTAAAATTGCCATTGCTAGTAACAACAGTGTGGTGAGGTTGCTATAGATGAGAGGATAATGGAGATTTCTGATCAAATCCTATAGACTCCATGAATAGTTCCCATATGCCCTAATTGCCGGCTGGCAAAAAATTCTGATGAGACTTAATAAAGCTGGCTTGAATTGTTTTTTTCTTGATAGACCGACGAAGCCCTGTTTTTGATTTCCTGAAACTCCATTTTTTTAGCATAATCCAAAAATGTGAAATAAAGCATGATTGGCAGAACACTTATAATGTAAGAGTCTGCGATCGAAATCTCCTGTTTTACCATAACAATCATCGTTCAACAAAGGTCAATATAGCGCAAAAGAAACAGAATGCCCAAGTGTTGCATTAAAAGATAATCAAATACGTCTTATTATTCTTTTACAGAAAGAGAGATTCATTTCAAAATCTCCATTATTTTATCCTCCTGTTCAAGAATCGCAAGTAAAGACATATCTCAATATGGAAACAAGTGAAACTTGTCTATATAGAAACACAGCTATGTAAACTGTACCCTACTACCAATCAACACATTGAAAATTTTGTTAATCCAAGCCACCTTTTGTGCTTTAACTCATCTGGACCTCAAATTAGATCTGAAGGCACCAGTCTCCACGGTCAGATATTCCATCATCATAGCAAACCATATTTCTCTTGAACAAGAGCCCCACTTGATCAATTTTATCTTATTTTTGACAATCAAAGCAAGGTGATTTAAGCCTATATTGCACCATTGTAATCCGTTGTTAAGACACTTTTCAATGTACAAAAACAATATTAAACTCGTCCTTTTATAGAAACCATATTCCCCATTCTCTTTTGTTAACCTCAAACCCAACCAGTATCCAAGAATAGAGAAACTTTAAAGGTTTTATCTAAATTACTACATAACTAATATGATG
>BNJU01004586.1_pt1 | contig 75020 bp, 65 predicted proteins | sample 8539281 | NCBI WGS metagenome assembly BNJU01 (sample SAMD00202456, study PRJDB9452) | human saliva metagenome | isolation source: human saliva | place: Japan
CGTGTGTTTATATTCTCTCTTCCTTTGTATGATGATAAATATTCCTTATAAAGAGAAACTGTTACACTTCTCACAACATAGTTTTGTTTTGATTTGCTGTCACTTTTAACATTTCAATCATTCCTCTGCTAATCTAATGAGTTAGCTTGTCTTTTAAGTGATAGCAGACAGCAAAATTGAAATACGAAAAAGAAGATTAGAAGTGGCTAAAACCATAGATTATCGTATTTCATAGCTAAAATTACTTTAAAGCTTCCCACCCCTTTAAAAACACAGAGCTTTTTCTCATTCACCTTTTGCCTGTCGTCCCCATATCCATTGACTTTTTAACACATGATCTAATAGAAAGTTTATGTGAGATCTGTCCATGTACTTCATCCCACTTTTTCAACGCTCCAGCCATTACAAGGATTTTGCTCATCTCTTTGTCGTTTTTGCTGATTGAAGCCATAAGGTGTTGGGGCGTCATCCCAAGCACTTCTCCTATAAATGCGAAGAATGCGTTCGCTTCGCCATACTTACGCAATAGGCACATATAACGCAGGGCAAAAGTGGTTCATCAATCGTCTCCAATCCATCTGTGGGCGAATCATCATGCGATAGAAACAGTTCTTACCATGATTTGAAAACTCATATGTCTTCTATGTTGCTTTCCAAATAATTGGGAAATATTTGTAATTTATTAACTGTTCATTATCAATCATAGCGTGAAGTTTGTTAGTACGATGACTTTAGAAAAGGCAACAGCCACCAGCCCGGCATGGGAACACCGGCATGGAAAGGCTACGAACAACAGACCCATCAGACAAACTTCTGTGAGTTGACACGGACGTCTCCGCCCAACAATTCCATCTTCTTCAGAATATAGGTAAAACGCAACAATCTTATCGGAGATGACACCCGAAAGGTCCATCAATTATGAAAAGGAGTCGTTTTGTAAAGAAGTTGTCCAAAAGTCTGTATGTTATTCTTTGATCCCATCCAAAGTATGGCTCATATTTCCTACTATTCTCTGAGTGCCGAGAAAATGATAGCTGGACATCTTTCTCGCTGATTTCTGACTATGGCTTCCTGCGGTTTCATGGACTGCTTTGTATCGCATGGAGGCCATCTCCCAGTCCCGTAATCTCTGTAGAGTGGCCATCCATGCAGCCTAACCTAGGCGTTAAGCTTTCAAATAATTATTGAAATATTTGTAATTTATTAACTGTTCATTATCAATCACTTAGCGTGAAGTTTGTTAGTACGATGACTTTCAGAAGAAGCAGCAGCCACCAGCTCGCTGGCATGGGATCACCGCACGCAGGCTACGAACAACGAGACCTATCAGACAAACTTCTATGAGTTGACACTGGACGTATCGCATCATCAATTTACTTCTTCCAGAATATGGGTAAAATGCAAAGTAATCTTATCGGAGATGAGACACCCGAAGGTCCATCAATTATGAAAAGGAGTCGTTTATGAGAAGTTGTCCAAAAAGTCTGTATGTTATCTCTTTATCCCATCCAGCGGCTCATATTTTCCTACTATTCTTGAGTAATGAGAAAATGATGTGGACATCTTTCGGCTGGCGACTATGGCTTCTTGCGGTTTTCATGTGACTGCTTGTCTCGGCATAGGCCATTCTACAGTCCGTAATCTCTATGGAATGGCTATCCATACAGCCTCTATGATCATCGGTCCGAGATGCTGTTGCCACAGAAGGTCTTCTTCTCCGCTTGCGGTTTCTCTCCCACTATTATGACAGGTCGGTATTAGGCCGAGATAACGCGAACTGGTTCTCGTTACAGGATCTCTTCACATCGCAGATCTGTCAGTATACACATGGCTACACTTACACCCATGCCAGGTATATCGACATCTGGCTCGTAATTGTTCCCTATACCTGTTGGTCTGCGCAAGCCTTCGTATGCGATTTTGTCGCATCAAGAGTGTCGTCGTGTCGTCTCCACCTGCTTGACGAGCAGGTCCAACGACAATCTTGAGGGAGAAAACGCTTTGCACACACCTCCTTGAGCCATTTGATGAAAGCCCTTGACCAGTGCGTCCCCGGTCTTGCGAACTGCTCGGGTATCTCCACGCCATTGCAGTGCAGCAGGTGCTTCACCCTTGCCTTGTGAGAGAGTTGTTTCTGCATGGTCTTCCTTATGCGGATGACTCGACCTGTCATCGATATTCCTCTTTCTCACGGATGCAGCGCGGGACGGATGTCACCGGCGCGCAAGGAGCGCGCAAGTTTGGCTGCATCTGCCTTATCGGTCTTCATCACCTCCTCGTGCTGGGTGGTCCGGAACATCTGGCGGCATGGGTCGCGACACGGTTGATGCCGTACCTCGCCGGAGCGTAGTATGTGGAAAACCACTGGAGCCTGGCTCATACACGGCATGGTACTCGCCATCAGGGAAACAAGTCTTCAAAAAGTCAGAGACGTCTTTGCGGAGGCTTTGCTGTGGTGCCTCTCTCTGTAACCCGACTCGGTCAGCACACAGACCTCCCCAAGTTTTTGCGTACATCAGTCCGATGTAAATCTGTCGCTAGAAATTTGTTTCTTTGCCTTATCGGTACGGTTCCCTGATTGTTTGTCATTTGTCGTTTACTACAGATCTACGATCGGTATCATTACCAACATTTTCCTGCAGACTATGAAAAACACCGCGGTGGTTTGCCATGCGGCCGGAGGCGCGAAGCCTGCAGCGAGCATCCGACTTGTCTCTGTGTGTTGGCCTTTGCCAAACACTGGTAACTTATGTTTGCATATACTGTGAATGCTCTCACCGACAATGCGGAGGTAGAGAAAGGATCAACTCCGAAGTTGAAACCCCGTCCTGTTTCTCCAATGACAGGCGAGATAACAGGTGACGGATGCCAAACTTGCCAAAAAGATGAAAATAAATCATCACTCATTTGAGTTTTAATACTCAAAAGTTTGGATAACTCATTTATTTTCTATTTTTGCTTTCATAACAGTTTTGTTGTTTTGTCTTTAAAAATCAGTTCTTTATGATTACTAATTTACAAAGAAAATTTGACAAACTGTCATCTATTTATTTGGGTGGGAAACTTAGTATAAAGTCTCTAACCTCTGTTTTTAAGTTTCTCAAAAAGTTTCAAAATCTCGTGCAGTCTTTTAGCCAATCATCTGCTCTTTTAATAAAAAGGAAAAGTGTATCTATGAAAAGTACATGTTGATATAGACGCATGCAAACGGGGAGAAAGAGGAGGCTCTCGAAATTTATATAAGGCTATATTCTGACAGATTGTTGCGGATATGCCTGCACTATGTGACAGACGAAACTACGGCAGAAGATATTCTGCATAATGCTTAGTATTATCTTCACCTCCATCAAGTCGCTGAAAGACAACTCAAAATTGGAGGGATGGATGATAACGAGGTCAAAGGAACCTGTCGCCTGAGCATTCCGCAAAGTACAGAAAGACGATGTTCCTCTATCCAGTTCGCCTTTGGAACTTTTGAGCGAGGAGATGAGAGGAGGAAAAGAATATTGACATAGAACTATTGTTGAGGCGATAGAATCTACACGGATGGGAACAGAGAAGTGTTCAAACTTTCTGTTTTGGACTGGTCTTTCCACAGGAAATCGGAGAACTGTGTTGGTATCAACTCACAGTTCTTCTCTCTTACAGTTGTTTAGGGTAGAAAATGCTACGCACCATACTGATTAATTATTGATGCTCTTCTTGCTTCCTATTCTTATACCAGTCTATATCTATTTCGTAATGAGGGACGAGTATGCCAGCACTTCTGATGACAAAGCCAACAGCAGTAAAACACCATAAGGAACTCAAGACGGGCCCAAAAGGCACAACCCCTCAAAAGAAAGCGCAACTAAACTATTCAATCCATCAACCACCAACTTGAATGATGATCACATTTTGGCAAAAAGAGTTGTTTCGTGTTGAAAGATTTTTCCACAAATAATAACTGATAGTGTAAAATCCGGACAAGCAGATCAGTACCAATCGTGTAGATTCCTTACAAAAACATCTGGTAGCAAGGACATAAGCATAGAAGACTCTGTGTTGCGTATTCCACAAATTCCAGAGGAAAGAATGATGGCATTGAACGAAAGAGTGTCGCCTGATGTCCGCAATAAGAAGAAATACCCATGGACATTTAACTTCGGTTATTCTTCCAATGCCGAGCAAATGGGCCATGTCAACCTGAACTACCCGTCGGTAGATTACGCTAACGGTGGGGCTGCGGTGGAAAACTATATACATGGGATGATTGATGCAAAACTATCTCGCCCGGAACAATGCCTTGATGGATTCTGTCGAGATGGCAAAAATGTCATGGATAGCACTCCAACAGTGAACAGATGGCAACGCATCCTTAAACGCATCCCTTAGGTGAAAAAGCGCTCACTACCGCCCAAAACATTTGATTATCGCTAATAGCAATTAAGTTCGCATTGGACTTTTAGCACTGGGTTTGACCTTACAAGGTTGAAGTCTGATCTTTGAGCAACGAGTTTAATGGTGCAACCTTGTTGAAACCCAAAAGATTGATTATGTGGGCATTCCTTTTGCGATTGACCCTATCGTGTCACAGGGCAAGGGCGTTTAAATGCCTATACAACCAGTGGTGATGACATTCGAGATGCTGCCCACAGTTCGCTGGACAAGAAGTATATCATAACGTCTGACCTGGTCATACACGCCGAGGGGTGACATTAAGGCCCGCTATCAGTGGTCTGTAAACTTAGGCATAGGTGTACAGTACGAGCTATTCAATGCCGTTCAGCCTGTATTTTGGGAACCTAATTTGTTCTATTACTTTTAGGAATGGTATGTACTCGAAACCCACTCGCACAGAGCATCCGTTCATCATAACGGTACCATTCGGATTGCGGCTTACTTGGTAAATGGAGATAATGAGTAAATAAAAGTCATGAATACAGTGCAGTCTCTTTTAGTAGTTTTCTCTTTAACAATAAAAGACAAAACTCAAAAGAAAGAATGTATAGTATTTATGATTACATCCACAATGGAATAGTATTTGTCAATAATGTAGTACGCAGACAGCACAAGGAACTCACCTCTTTGATGATATATTCCACTACTAACTGTCAGTCACGCTAAAGTGCTAACTGTTCCATGGAAAGAAACCTACGGAAAATACAAGTTTAGAGGACATCATCAAGATAATGAACAGCAAATGTGTAACAAAGCGACGATGGTCGGTTTTGGAGGGAGCGAGTTTATCCTTCATCCTGAAGCAGACAAGATATTGGGATGGTTCGACATTCATCATCCCAACTATGACTTTGCTGTCTAATTGCCTCGCAGTGACAAGGTTATTTCGTCTGTGAAATGAATCATCACCCCAAGCATCTGTATGTTTCACTCGACGGCAATAGGGAAACCTATCGCCATATGCGTGGCAGAGGATGGATATGATAAGGTTATTGAAGTCATTGAGGCGTGCAAAGACATTGTTCCCATATCCCTGATGTTCTGTCTTTTCTCCTTGGAATTCTTTTGGAGACATGGAATATGTGATAGATGTAGCCAAAAAGATATGGTATAGACGTGCGTATTGGCACATACAGTACAATGTCATTTTTGACACGACCAAGGACTTGATGGAAGCTGATGATGCGATTTCATCGGTCAGATACCATCCTCCATACATCAAACGGACGAAAACTTTTGACTTTGTTGCCCTATATGACGACTGGAAGAATAACAGGTTGAAACTTCGGTGTCACAGTATTTTCAGCGGTTGGTCATCCATTCCAATGGTGATGTTCCTTTGTGCCAAAAATTTGGATGTAATCTTGGGCAACATCCATGAGAATACGCTCGACGAGATTTTCAACTCAAAGAAAGCAGGAAGATTCAGTGCCAACACTCCAAAGAATGTAATCAATGCTGGATCAACTATCATCGGAAGTATGATATTATCCTGTTGAGGAATCTGGATACTACCCAAACGACTGATAGAGTTGTTTTACGGGAAATACCAATGGGACAGATGACAGGCATACCACCTATAAGAAGCATTTAAAGAAAATAACCGCATAACGAATGAATATGGGATATTATTTAGATAACATCATTGGTAGATACAAGAATATGCGCAGCATCAGGAACTCAGGACATACCTACACACAGCAATATGCTCTTGTGGGTGTCAAATCATTGTGTCAGCAACCTGTTGCCTGTCATACAGTGATCTGCAACTGCCACTGAAATACATCTGCTGCACCTCGGAGAAAAAGCCAAGTTGATTTCTCAAAAATACTAGAGGGATTAAAGGAACTACTTCCTTACATCACATCTTTGAACGATGATACGGTTTCTGGAGTCTTTGTGCTGCTAATCCACATGCACATTCGCAGATTGCGAGTGAAGTCATTAAAGCCGGGAAATCCTTATTTATAGAAAAACCGCCATGCGAGAACGAAAGGGAACTGAACTCCCTGATAGATACGGTCAAACTGCTATGGGTCACAACATATCGTTGTCGGACTGCAAAGACGATTTGCCCTGCAACCTTAAATCTTGCAAAAAGCGATTGAGAAGTGAGGGTAAACGACACTATCATTATCGCTATCTTACGGGATTATACCCGGAGGGAGATGCCCTGCTCGACCTCTTCATCCATCCTCTTGACTATGTTACATTCCTCTTTGGCGAAGCAAAGATAAAGGTGGTAGAAACAATGACCAGTAAGGATGGCGGACAGACCTCGTTTCTTATGTTGGAGCATCAAAAATATAACGGGGATGCGGAACTATCAACAGATTATTCTTGGCAGGATGCACAGGAACAATTAAAGTATCAGTACAGATAATGGACAATATCTATTGGATAGAATGGAAAGACTTGATTTTTGCTCCAAGACACTCTGCGATATTGGGAATCCCTTGGAAAAATCTTCCAAAACAAAGCAACCATTGTAAGAAATCTCTACGGAAGGAATGGTTTTGTTCCAACCATTGGGAATAATCAAATCATCTCACAAGGTTTCTTCTCCGAAATTCAGGTGTTTGCTGACATGGTTGAAAACAAGCGTGATGATGATCATATGCTTTGATCTGGAAAGTGTCAAACAGGTTTATACTCTCATGTCAAAAATACATAATTGCACAAGCAAGAAATAGCGAATAATCACGTTTATATAAAACAGTATTCTAAAATCCATACATTTATGAAAAAGTATTTTACTGTCTGATTTGCCTCATTGGGTTATCAGCATGCTCGTCGGAGAAAGTCGTACTTGAGACATTAAGAGTTTATGATGTGGCAAACTCCACTTACAAGTTAAATCTCTCTCCAACAGAAACCCCGTCCAGATTTCTATTTGGAAAATGATGCAAAACCTGCAACCCTTAGCATTGAATTGGGGAAAGAAAGACGGCATTGCCCAATGCGCACTCGAGATGTGAAAAGCCAACTGCGCCGTGAGAAATATTTATGTGAACATCGCTAATCAGGATAATCAGATTACCCCTTGTTGTGTATCACAATGTCCTTGATGCGCTTGCAGATTGCATTTGCAAATATGATGTCAATTTTTAAGATGAGCAAGGTAATCCCTGGGAATTATCAACTGAAAGTGTACTATGCCAAACCAAATATGAAATATGAAGCTTCCGATATTGCATATAATGGGCAAGTCAATCTCGTGCAGAATAAGAAGGCATATATAACTCTCAATGCTGACAAGGTGTTGCCGGAAATGTAAAGAATACTTTTTGAAAGAATCATAATAATAAGATAAAAACCAACTAAAAATAATATTGATATGAAAGGTTTATATGTACTACAAATGCTCATTTTATCGTTGTTATTTATTGGTTGCAACAGCGAGATGAACAAACGTCAACTCCTATAGTACAAGGAGCGAAAACGGAATTGTTTGCCGTTGGGACAACTCGCATAACAAGGACTACTGCAAAAGCCCCTATCTTTTTACGCTTGAGAATATCAAGTCTTTCAATGTGCAGACTCGTGAGATTGTCTTCCAAGATTTTTGAGCCTACAAGTCAACTCTTTCCGATTTACCGTAATATAGAAGTACATTCGTATGGCAAGGTGCTGCTTTCACATCACAACCTTTGTATCTTCGTTCAATAGTCAAATATTTACAGATTTTATCATTGGTCTCGAATCAGGTAAGTTTTATCTTAGCGACTGCTACCCACGAAACATCGAGAACGACAGTCACTATGCCAAAGATAACAAGGCTATTGCGGGAATCACGAGGAAAAACGAGCAACAGAATGGGGAGAGTTTCTCTCAATACTCAGAAAACATGGAAAGTTGATAGAATAGTGAATAACGCAAACATATCTATCTAAAAGGTATGTCTTTATCGACTTTTAGCCTTTTTGGTCATCGAGATCAAAAAGGGCTAAATTTATTGTTCTTTTTGTCATTCTGTCTGTCATTCTGTATTGTAAAGATAATTCAAATGTCGAAACTCAGAAGGGCGTTAATAAGCTTTTCAATTAACGCTCTTTTTGGCTGTAAAAAGATGCCCGCTAAGACGCTAACTAACGCCCTTACGAGACCCTTACTAAGCACCTTTTGGAAGCCAGTCTCACAACTAATTGATAACAAGGGGTTTATAAAAAGAGAATAAAAAGGGCTCAGCTTTTAAGCCTTTTTCTTATCTTTTCTTTAAGTGTTTGTCAATATATGTCTTCCTGCGTTAAAAATCACAGAAATAATTTGGAATTTTCATCCAAATAAATTATATTTGCAAACAGAGATCTACTAACAATTAAAAAGCAATTAAAGGTATGAGAAGAACTATTCTGATATTGTTGCTCTATATTGTATTGGCAATGGCTTATTGTTATTGAGGACAGATTTTTAAGCCCACAATACCTACTGTTGTGCTACTAATTATGAGTTCTTGGGGAACTTACAAACTAATAAAAGTCCTAATATTTTTCAAGAAGAAGGAGAAGAAAACAGCTTAATTAGACTAATTAGGCTAATTAAACTTATTGTTCTCATTGACCATCCAACACCCATCACCCATCCTTACAATGCTTTCAGCCTCTTGGAGGATTTCCTTATGATCAAACGCTAAGTCAGGAAGTTCGGTCAGAGAACCACTTTGCTTGTAAAGCGTGCATCGTCCAAACCGCTGACTTCGGCAGGCTTATCAGAATCGTGTAATAAGCCACGGTGATGATACGTTCGCGTGGATCACGGTCAACAGCATCAAAAATACCAACACGATGCAGGTCGCCAACCACTAAGCCAGTCTCTTCTTTTCCAACTCACGACGAGCAAGCATCAGCGGTTGTCTCGTCAGTATCCATAAAGCCACCAGGGAAAGCCCAGTACCTACAAGGCTCATTCTTCCGCTGTATCAACATCAGTTTCATCCCTCATCACTTCGTGCAAAGACGAGACAGTCAGCCGTTACGGCTGGGTGCGGATATTAGTATATGTACATTTATCGTTTCTCTATTTATAAAACTCCTTCTCTTTCATGTATTCCGTCAAATCCTCCATCAGATAACGAGAGGCCGAATGTGTACAATACATCATAAGAAAGCACAATATATTCATCCAGTATACGAGGGTTTTTCAACCTACGATATACTTCTTGCTGTGACAGATTCAACATTACCGACAACGCCCTGCAATAAGTAACAAACTCTAATGTCTTTTGATCCATATCAGTACTCAACTTAAAAACAACAAGTTTATAAGTAGGGCAAATATACAAATAATATATGAAAAGAAACATTAACTGATAGAATATTTATTCAAGCAACTAAAAAGTATGAAAAATATTCTTTACTGATTGACTTTCTCTATGATTTTTCTTACCTTTGCGACTTTATGGAATTTAGAACAATTGTCAACATCTCCCGTCCAACATTTGAGTTGGAACCTTGTGAGCGGATTCTTTTTGTGGGGTCGTGCTTTTGCCGACAATGTTGTAAAGCGATTCGAGAGAAAAGTTCCGTACCACGGTAAACCCCTTTGGTGTGATGTATAATCCTGTTTCTGTGCTACATACGGTGAGAAAGGTGGCGAAGCCATACGTTTGACACGGCTGTATTCATTGGGAACAAACCATGTCTAGTGGAGCGAGTTACAGGCGGGGATGTTGACAACTGCCGAAACGTCCTCAACGAGAGTTTGAAGGCGCGAACTTACGGTTGAGGGTGTGCTGATGCACTGCGCGAGGCTATCACCCTATTACAACAAAGCAAATCCAAAGGTCAAGGTCATTATCACGGTCAGCCCTATCCGTTATGCCAAATATGGCTATCACGGAAGTCAGTTGTCAAAGCTGTGCTACGTTGGCTGCAAACAAGCTGATTAAGGAAGAAGGTGAGACGGTCTATTATTTCCCCTGCCTATGAGATTGTGAGACGACGAACTGACGCGACTATCGTTTCTACAAAGCAGATATATATGCACCCCAATGATCAGTCAGTAGAATATATATGGGAACAACTTGAGACAACCTGTTTCTCTGCAAAGCTAAACAGTTTCTTGTGGAATGGCGACCTATCAAAGAGCATTGGCGCACCGCCCGTTTCATCGAGAGGCTGCGGCTTATCAGGATTTCATAAAGAAAACGAAAGGAAAAAGCCAAGATGTTGGAACTAAATATCCCAATATAGAATTGAATTTATAACTATGGAAGAAATGAATGACAAGCAGATTGAAGCACTGCTGAAAGCACATGGTGATAGACTGACCGCAAATCATCGCATTCTCCTTTAGCACGAACACTGTCAGGATTGGACAGCCCAGCCTCTATAAAAGAGTTGAGCTAAAGATTCAAACGATTGACAAGTCAAATATTTTTCCGTACACTGGCATTGTTCAAACAGCAACATTTAGTACATCAGTTGGAAGACGGAAATGATATGGTGCGCTACGAATTATGTCTCATCGATGACGATGAAGAAGATGAAGACATGCACGTACACTTCTATTGTGAGCGTTGCCATCGCACCTATTGCCTCAATGACATCACATTCGACAGGTCGAGTTGCCTGCGCTGGGATACGAACAATCATCATCAATTATATGATAAAAAGGTGTGTCCTAAGTGCGCTCACCGCTATTATATTAAATGATAAAGACGAAAAACAGCAAGGATAATACGCTGTATTAAGACTTTTCACTATCTTTGCATAAGAATAAAACAATTTAGATAGTAATGAATTATACTATTGAGAAAGTAACGACGCTCATTGGCGCGCCGTTATGGTGATAAGGATGCAAATATAGCTTTGTACTACCGACAGCGCTCTCTGTGTTTCCCTGAAGAGACGTTGTTTTGCGCTCAAACTGAGGCGTAACGACGGACAGATTACATCCCGAACTCTATGCAAGGGTGTAGAAACTTTTGTCGTGGAGGTAGTGCCTGAGGATTGGGCAAACTCGTTGTCCTGATTCCTAACTTCTTGAAGGTGGTTGGTTCGCTGGAAGCTTTGCAGCGACTGGCTGAACTGTCATCGCGATGAATACTTGATTCCGATAGTCAGCATCACGGGTTCTAATGGTAAGACGATGGTCGAGGAGTGGCTTTTATCAGTTAGCTTTCTCCGCAGATGGTGGTCACACGTTCACCTCGTAGCTATAATTCACAGATGGGTGTTCCACTGTCAGTACTGCTCTTAAACGAGAATACACAGGTCAGAGTGTTTTGAAGCGGGTATCAGTCAACCCGGCGAGATGATGGCTTTGCGCGACATTATCCAGCCTACTATCGGTGTCTTCACCACATTAGGTACTGCCCATCAAGAGAACTTCCCTTCCTTAGAAGCTAAGTGCCACGAGAAGATAAAACTCTTCCACGACACCGAGGCAATCGTCTATTCTGCCGATAATGAGTGATGGCACAGTGTTTAAGCCAGTATGATTATAAGGGGTCAGAAGCTCGATTGGTCTGTAAAGAATACGGAGGTAGCCTTCATATCAAAGCTATCGAGAAGAAAGACATTGAAACAACCGTTTCTTATGTATGGAAAAGGACAGACGGAAGGACAATATAAACTACCTTTCATTGACGATGCGAGCGTTGAGAATTCTATCACCTGCGCAGTCGTTTCGCTCCATTTAGGACTCACCCTGCTACTATCAGCGAGCGAATGGCACAGTTAGAGCCAGTCGCTATGCGCTTGGAGGTGAAGGAGGGACAGCATGGCTGCACACTTATCAACGATTCTTATAACTCTGATTTCAACTCACTCGACATTGCACTCGACTTCAGGAGACCGTCGTCCTGACCATAAGGGACGTCGTCGCACGTGATTCTGGGCGATATCTCTTTACAGAGTGGTGACACAGATAAAGACCTATAATATAGGTGGCTTTCTGAGAAGCGTGGTGTTGAGAAGTTTATCGGTATCGGTGAAGGACTATTGGCACAGCGTTCGCCTTCAGCATTTAGGCGAAAAGCATTTCTTTGCTACCGTCAACTCCTTTATCCACAGCGATGTCTTCGCTAATCTGCACGATGAGGTAATCTTATTGAAGGGCGCACGACAGTTTGGTTTCGACCGACTGACAGAACTCTTGGTGAAGAAGGTGCATGGAAACAGTGTTGGAGGTAAACCCTCAATGCTGTTGTTGATAACCTCAATTGGTATCGCTCTTTCCTCAAACCCGAGACGAAATTGGTTTGTATGATTAAGCTGATGCCTACTGGAGCTGGTGCCGTAGAGATAGCAAAAGACCCTACAGGATCATCGTGTTGACTATCTCGCTGTGGCTGTTGCTGACGAGGGTGTGACGCTCCGTAAGAACGGTATCACAAGCAATATCATGATTATGAACCCAGAGATGACTTCCTTCAAGACGCTCTTCGACTACGACCTTGAGCCAGAGGTGTATAGCTTCCGACTCATGGATGCACTCGTGAAGGCTGCACAGAAGGAGGGTATCACGGGCTTCCCTGTTCATATTAAAGCTCGATACGGGTGATGCATCGATTGGGTTTTGATCCACAGAAGGATATGGACGAACTGAGTTAAGCGACTGAAACAACAGAACGCTATCGTCCCTCGTTCGGTCTTCTCTCACTTCGTTGGCTCTAGATGCTGACAACTTCGACGAGTTCTCTGCTCATCAGTTTGCGCTCTTCGATGAGGGTAGTGAGAAGCTTTTCGCTGCTTTCAGCCATAAGATTATCCGCCACATGGACAACTCATCGGGCATCGAACACTTCCCTGAACGTCAGATGGATATGTGCAGATTGGGCTTTGTTTGATGGTATCAACCACGAACGAACAAGACAATCAACAATATCTCTACGCTGAAGACTACTATCATCCCAGCGCACGTAACGTACCAGCTGGTGACACGGTAGAGCTATTCTCGCAGGGAACAATCGACCATGACGGATATGTGATTGCAGCAATTCCAATCGGCTACGCTGACGGCTTAAAGCCGCCATTTGGGCAACCGCCACTGACTACTGTTTGGTGAATGGTCAGAAGGCAGAGTACGTCGGCAACATCTGTATGGACGTAGCGATGATTGACGTTACTGGCATCGATTGTAAGGAAGGCGACAGTGTCGAAATCTTCGGCGACCACCTCCCTGTCACCGTTCTTAGCGATACGCTTGACAGCCATTCCATATGAGGTGCTAACGACTATCAGCAATCGCGTGAAGAGGTTTACTTCCAGGATTAGATGAGTTAAGTTGCAGAGAGACAGTTGACGAGTTGACGAGTAAACAAGTTGCTTGTGAGGAAGACATAGTAACATAAGAACGAGTGGATGAGTTAACAAGTTGACGAGTTAATAAGTTGCTTGTGGCAATAAAACACATAATCTTTGTTTTTTATTCTTCTGTCTTCTTTTGCCCCTCTGTATTGTAAAGAAAATTCAAACCTTGAAAAATAAGAGGGCGTTAATTCCATTCAGTTAATGCCTTTTGGCTACTGCAGAAAGGTGCCCTTTAAGACCCTTACTAACGCCCCTTTTGAACCCTTATAGTAAGCACCTCCTACTTTCGTGTTTTATAACCTTTTTGATTTACTGGATTTAGGCAAACCGGCTCACATCACGTGTTTTCACCCTTGTTTCAAGGATTTTTATTGAAGAAAATGTCAAGGTTTTTGATGCAACCACCCCCAACAAAACACCAATGGCACGAAACTACGAATTGCACGGATTGCACGAAGACAAAGAATAGAACTACGAATAACACGAATATAAATAAGAAATAGCCAATAAGTGTATGATGCATCGCACATAACTTGTTTACTTGTCAACTAAATACTTGTCAACTAAACACAAGGGGTATCGCAGTAGTACGCCCCTCTCCTTTCGGAGAGGGTTGAGAATATTTATTCTCCTCCCCACAACACCCTCAGCCAGAAGTAGACTTCTTCCTGCAAACGGAAAAGGGACCACGAACAGCGGAGGGGCAGATAACCAAACTTCCTTTTGATTGAAGGACTTACTTGCCGAAGATTGATGGTTTGCCAACATGGTGTGCGACAGACAAAACCATGCTGGCGGTCGGCTGCGGAGAGTTTATGGCGATGAAGGAAATAGAACATATAAAGACCCACTCAGTTGAGCCATCTCACCGTCTCGAAAACAACGGAGGGCCTCCTCTGATGCACCCAAAGAAAAGGAGCTGACGACGCATACCTCGTTCGCTAAGAGAAAGTCGAAACGGCGAACACCGATGTTATGTGTTGTGGAAGAAGTGTGCTGTCGATAATAAACACCCTCACAAAAGGCTACTGTGAGACTTTTTAAATAATGAATTCGTGTTACATTCTCATCGCTATAAGTCGGAAGTGTATCGTCATAAGGATAGGTATGGTGATATCTCCTCTAATCTACATCACACCATGTATCTTCCATGTGAGGCTTTCCTTAAAAAGCCTCTGCGCCCGACTAACGTGTCCGAAATGAGGCATAGAAAGACCTTTTTCTCCATTCTCGTAATGATGAACAACCTGAAAGAGCACCGGAATCAACCTCGATCGGTGAAGGCTTCACACTTTCTCAAGTGCCGTTGAAAGCCAACCAGTCGTCACCGTCCACAAAAACATATATAATCTCCTGAGGCATGGACGGTCCATGTTTCCGAGCATATGCCTATTCCGTGATTCTTTTCAGCGTAAAAACCTTCACACGCTCGTCCTTTTCAGCATACTGATGGAGAATCTCCAATGACTTATCCGTTGACGCATCATCGACACAAAGAACCTCAATGTCCTTTTAAGGTCTGCGACAACAGCGAGTCAAGGCATTGCGGTAGGGTAAGCTGCTCTAATGTTATAAACGGCCAAACAAGTATACTAATCTTTGCATGGCAGTAAACTTATTCTTCACTTTAGAGATTAAAGCATTCCATAGTCCTGACTTCGCTTTCATCACACGAAGAGAAACCATCGTACTCACAAGGCATAACAAACCGACATGCCCCACCGCATCCACTCGTCATCAGAACGCACACAAAGAAGCACAAGGAGTCCGATTGAGAAATGAAGTGCGGCATAGCGCATCACTGATGAGGACGGACGATAGACCATAACGAGCGTACAGCAGCTAACGACTGTAGACAAGATTGAGCAGACCTGCTGTTGCTATTCCTAATCCTGCACCGAGAGCGTCCCACCCAAAAAGCCAAGTAGTACGAGTGAAACAAGGAAGATGTCATGACAACCTCTAAGAGTAGATAGGATTTTTGAGTCGCCCTTGCCAAAGGAATATACTCTACAGGGAGTCGGATAGCACGGATATACATCGCCAACACCAACACTTGCGCCATGCTGAGGGCTGGAAGGAACTTATCGGAATAAAGGAAAAGAATCAGCTGGGGCAGGAATAAGAGGAAGAAAGTAAGCAAGGAGATGAGAAGGAGTGCTCACTTCTATCTGTCGGTTGACAATCTGATTAAAAGTAAACTCAAGTTGTTTGCCCCTGAAAGGCGTGGAAAGCAGTCGGTTTCCATTGCGAGAGAAGATCATACCTGCATAAACCATCGTCATCATGAAGGCAGAATTATAGAAACCCACGGTTGCTATATCCGAAACATTATTGAGATAGCTAGCGGATAATCAGGTCGGCACGAGGCCCAAGATGCCTGCAAGACAAAAGCTGTACCCGACACGAATCATGCCCCAACCCTTGTCTAAGAACGTTTTTGGAAGGAAACGCGGAAAGGATAGAGCCGACGAGAAACCATTATCGTCAATAAAGAGTTGCACCAATGCCATCAATACCAACGAAGGGAACAATGGCTGCATCACCGAAGAAATAATAAAGTGGAACGGTTAATACTAAGGCTCCTAACACATTATACTACTCGATATGCGCCTAAGGCACGCAACTTACGGACTCCCTTGAGGATAGCAAGCTCGCCTCCAGCTAGGGCGGTCAATGCCACACAAGGAGAAAGAAGGATGAAATGAAGCGTATGTCCGTCCCACGAGAAAGGTGTAACGGCTAAGCAACGGACTCAGGAAAATGCAGATAAAGAATCCCAACAAGGCGGCAAAGCAGGCTCCATGAACGCACAAGGGACTATGTCTTCCGTCAGTTTCTCCTCATCTTTCTTGTCGTAATCCTCTGATATATTGCGCACAGCACTCATAGATATTCAAAGTTCGTAGAGTCACTGATGAGCTTGGTTGTGGAATAAAAAGCGAGATAAGTCCTACTCCTCGCGGTCCGAGCAACATAGCAACACACTTGTTGCGAACGATACCAATCAGCACATTCAGCACCTGTACCACCAAAAGAGGCTGATGTACTTCAAGATATGCAAATAGCTGTCAGTATTAGAGGCTTTTTCATCATATTAACTAACGGATTTAAAAGTTTTTATTATTTTTGCATCAAACAATTGATTACATGAGACTATCTCATTATCATACCCATCTATATCGTTGAAGACACACTCCAACGATGCTTGGAGTGTGTTAACGCAGACGGATGAGAGGATGGAGGTGGTGCTCATTGACGATGGGTCGACGGATTCCTCTGGGCAGATAGCGGAAGAAATGGCGGCTACTAAGGGGAATTGTAGGCTTATCCACCAAACAAACAAGAGGCTTTCGGCTGCAAGAAATGCAGGAATAGCGGTGGCAAAGGGCGATTATCTCACCTTTGTCGACTCTGACGATTTCGTTGCGGAGGGCACATACGATGCGCTGTTGGCTGTGTTGTCAGCACATCCCGACTATGATATCCTTGAATATCCTGCTCTGCTGTATTATGGAAGTAGGACGAAGCAACGCCTGCTGAGCTTCACGGATACAACGATTGGTTCTATCCGTGACTATTGGCTGGGCGGAGCTCATCTCCACAGCTACGCTTGTAATAAGCTTTTTCGGCGCAAACTCTTTACGGAGATACGCTTTCCAGAGGGCAAAGTGTTTGAAGATGTCTATACTTATCCTTACTTGTTACAGCGGGCAAGGGTAGTGGCTACAACGTCTGTGGAGCTATATTATTATTGTCAGAACGATAAAGGTATCACCGCTCAGGCAGGAGGAAAGGAATTAAACGACCTCTTAGAGGCGCATCTAAAACACCTCAATCTATAGGGGCGAACTGACCCCTGCGTATTATCAGGCATTGGTCAATATTCAGATGGATGTCTATGAGGCCACTCATGCTGAGCCTATCCTGCCCGTTCTGCCCTATAAAGGCACCTTGAAACTCTTTATTCTCCACTTAATCGGATTAAAACGCTTATGTCAACTCACCCAGTTTATTCACAAAATAAGGAAGATAAGCCACTCGTAAGTTTTATCATTACCTTCTAGCAGAGCCTGTTGATATAGCTAAAAGAGTGTATCAGCAGCATCTTGGCATTGAGTCTGAACGAGACGGAACGCCAGATTATCGTCGTGGATGATGGTGCGGAGTATTCGCCTATCAACGAATTGCTTGCCCTTTCATCGAGCATTGTTTACGTTAGGCAGCCTAATCAAGGACCGGGACAAGCGCGAAACACGGGTATAGCGTTGGCTGAGGGTCGATTTATTCAGTTTGTTGATGGCGACGACCTCTTGCTGACAAGTGCCTACGAACAGTGTCTTGACATCATCAGATACCGCGAAACAGATATGGTTCTGTTCCAGTCTTCTGATAAGAAACCTCAAAACCACTTGCTGATGCTGAGGGTCCGATAAGTGGAACGGAGTATATGACACACAACAACCTACGTGGTTGCGTGTGGACCTTCCTTTTCCGTAAGGATATTTTGCACGATCTTCGTTTCACAAAGGGCATATTCCATGAGGACGAAGAGTTCGTTCCACAGATTATGTTGCGTGCTGAAAGCATTTATACAACCAACAACAAGGCTTATTACTATCGCAAACGTGAGAACTCAACGATGCACAAGCGTGACAAACGATGGTACCTCCGTCGTCTGTCTGATGCTGAGCAGGTTATCTATCGTTTGAAAGAAGGTATCGACCACCTCCCTGTCAAAGAGCGTATTGCTATGGAAAGGCGTATCGCCCAGCTGACAATGGACCACATTTACAACGTTATAAGGCTGACACATGACGAGACACATCTCGACCATGTGCCCAACGTCTGTCCCAACGTGGGCTCTTCCCGCTGCTCTGACAAGGATTATACGAGCAAGTATAAGTGGTTCAGAAGAATGGACTAACAGCAGTTTCGGGCGCAAGACATTGATAATGCTGTTGAGGCTCAACAAGGGATAAAAAGCAAATAGATACGATATCTATCCGTCTTCTATAAACAAACTACTCCCTTACTAATTGGTTCTTGTAAACTATTTTCACACCGTTCAAAAACAATACCTGCTCTTTTGGCTTCGAAAAGACGCCCTACTGACTTCGAAAAAGATGCCCTTTTGGACTCCAACTAACGCCCTTTTGAAGTCCAATTAAGCACCTTTTTAAAAACCACCTTTGCAACTACTTGACTACAAAATACTTACAAGGGTGCTCAAACGGTTTATTTTTAGTCCTTTTTCTTCGCCTTTTTTCTTCGAGCATTTTTGTCAATATATTTCTTTACCTTTTGAGGTTAAATATGGTTCTTCCGAAATTTGAGTGACAAACTAAAAGACTTATATATTAGGCACACGGAGTGCACGGAGTGGACGGAGGTATGTAATGTCACGGAGGCACCGTCGGTGCATAGAGCGACGGAGGTACAGCATACAGATTCTGATAACTATTTTGGGATAAGTTCTTTGTATATAAATTGCTAATAGAATTGGTAAACAAGCTCTGTCGTCTATGCACCGACGGTGCCTCCGTGACTCCCATTGTTTTGTTTTAATAATCCTCCGTCCTCTCCGTGCCTCCGTGTGACATTGCTTCAAACTCTAAACACAAGCGGCAAAAACTTATCACTCCAAAATCCTGAAGACCCTTAAATATCACACGGAGACGCACAGAGTTTAGCGAGATTTTTAATTGAAACGCGGCTCATCAGAGGCACCATCGGTGCGTGGAGCAAACGGAGAAAACATCTCATAAAACTTGTATAAATGTAATTTATAAGTTACCTTTGCCATGAAATATAGAGAAGTAATAACCTATTAAAGATTATCTGAGGACTCGTTCAAAAGTACAAAAATGAAGAGTATCAAAACACTCGACCGTACATATACTATGGTTTAAAAGGTACTCCTAAACATGGTGCTTTAAAAACGATAACGATGGCGTAGTAAAACTCGGTAATCATAATTATGAATTGTGAATTATGAATTATGAATTAAAAAGTCACATGAAATGTCCTACTATTAGGCGAATATAGCAACGTACATAACACGCTGGCACAAGGTTTGCGTGAGCTTGGACATACGGTGACAGTGGTATCAAATGGGACTTCGGAAGAATTACCCACGTGATATCGATGTTTCCGGAAGGTCGGGTAAGGTAGGTGGTGTGCTTTTTGATGGCTAAGATTTATGCCCTACTGCCCCTGTCTGCGAGGCTATGACATTGTGCAATTCATCAATCCGATGTTCTTTGAGTTGAAGGCAGAACGACTCTTGCCACTCTTTCATTACCTGAAAAAGCATAATAAAAAGGTTGTTCTCTGTGGCTTCGGAATGGATTACTATTGGGTGAACACCTGCTCAACGACGATGCCATTGTGTTATAGCGACTTCAATATCGGTAAGGAATTGCGCCAAAATAAGGAGGCTATCGTCGAGAGAAAGGATTGGATTGATACGGAAAAAGGTCGTCTGAACCAGCTGATGGCGGAACAATGTGACGCTATCGTGACAGGACTCTCAGAGTATTGGTGCTGTTACGACGCATTTCCCGAAGAAAACAACCTTTATCCCTTTCCCTATCGTTGTAGGCGAAGCACCTATCATAGCCGATGAAACACCCGCAGCTGAACCTTTTTATTGGGAATCAGTAAGGTCGGTCGGCATATAAAGGGACTGATATCATGCTGAGAGCTGCTGAAACAGTGAAAGAACAATATCCCGACCGCCTCAACCTCACGGTTGTTAACGGCTTACCCTTTGACGAATACGTGCAGACGATGCTCGGTTCTGATGCTATCATGGACCAACTTTATAGCTATACACCCTCGATGAATCCGCTTGAAGCGATGTCACATGGTATTATCTGTATCGGTGGCGGTGAGCCAGAGAACTATGAAATCATCAACGAGACCACACTCCGACCTATCATCAACGTCCTCCCGACTTATGAAAGTTGTGTTAGAGAGCTTACTCACCTTGTCAATAATCTCTCTCTCATTCCTCAACTCCGCCGCGATAGCTATGAATATGTACGCAAGCACCATGAGTATATCAAAGTTGCACGACAGTATGAGAGGTGTTATCAAGGGTTATTAGGCTAATTGGGCTAATTAGACCAAATTAGGCTAATAAGGTCAATTAGGCCAATAAGGCCAATTGGCCCAATAGGGCTAATAACCCAATAATAATAAAAAAGTGAAGCCTAAAGCTTCACTTTTTTCTTTTTCCCATGACTCTCGTTACTCATTCGGTCAAGCGCAGTAACGACATAGACGTATTTTGTACTGCCGTCTTTATAATTAAGACGTAGCTTATTGCCGTAAGGCATTCCCACAATCTTTGACGGATCATCGAGTTGATAGGGCTCACCCGCACAGAATCGATAAACAACGTATCGATAAGGAGCATCCTGCCAGCCCTCTCCTTTGGAGCCTTCCATGTCAGATAATAGTAGCCATCACTCTCCTGTCTTGCCTTCACCTTCTTTGGCTTTGATGGAGCCTCGTCGTCAATGAATGGCATCAAAGGCTGCAAAGATGGATAACGCCAGTAGTTTGTGCGAAGAAGTGTACCATAGTTGCCAGGATTATCAACCACCGACTTAGCATACCATCAACACCGTACCGTTCACGTTCTGACACTGCTGATGTAGGCGACGTTTCGCTGGAAGCTGATTTGAATTAGGGTTCTGTGGGTCAGCATACTTCACCGTACGGAGCACTATCCTCGCCAATATAAAGCGGACGATTACCTGCATAATGGTTCCACCAGCCGATGAGTTCCTTATAATCAGCCGTACGATTGCCTATCTCCCAATAAATCTGTGGTACGCAATAGTCTATCCAACCATTGTTTACCCACTTCAACACGTCAGCATAAAAGGTCGTCATAGTTCTGCAAACCATTTGTACGACTACCATTTCGTGGGTCGTTCTTCTGATTGCGATAGATACCGCAGAGACACACCAAACTTCACCCAAGGCTTACGACGATGGATTGACTCACCCAACTGTTTGATGAAAAAGGTCTACATTATTACGTCTCCAATCGTTGATATTGGTGAAGCTCACGTCTGTCACGTTGGAAGTAAGCCTGGTCAGGAAGGGTCTGTCCTGCAGCAGGATAAGGATAGAAATAATCATCAATATGTAAGCCATCAATGTCATATCGACTTACGATATCATCCACTACTGCACAGATATAATTGCGATTCTTCGGCAGAGCAGGATTGAGGATATAAAGACCATCGAGAGAAGACGCGATTAGATTGGTTACTGCAACATGATTCGTTGCCAACTGTGTGGTATTCTTAGTCTTAGCACGATAGGGATTAATCCACGCATGAAGCTCCATACACGGTCGTGGCACTCTGTTATCATCCATTGCAATGGATCCCAATAAGGTGAAGGAGGTGTGCCCTGACGCCCTGTAAGGGAACTTACTCCATGGTTCATACTTACTTGGATAGAGCGCATCACACTCTGCACGCACCTGAAAGATGATGGCATTCACACCATCTCTTTGTAGTTCGTCCAACTGATAACGCAACGTACGCTGCATTTCCTCTGTACTCATACCTTGGAACTGTCCGTTCACACACTGAATCCACGCACCGCGAAACTCTCGTTTCTTAGCAGGGACTTGTCCATACATGGCATTACCAGCTCCAATGAAAAGCACTGCGGCAATCAATAATCTCAATAGAGAATGAAGTTGTCTCATTATTTTAATTTAGTTATATGCAAAATAAACATAGCAGAACAACCCAGCACAACTGGCTCTCCTCCATCCTCCCCATAGGGAGGGAGTGATTACGTGATACCCCTACCAGTTAGGAAAGTTTTTATGCGTGATTCAGCCCCTTTCTCAGTAGAGAAAGCCTTTCTGTGATCCCTCGAGCAAAACTGTTTCAGTACTCTCTCTCTGTTGGAGAGGGGTTGAAAAGTGAGGTTTTTGTTGGGAGGTGAGTTTTTACCTTCTTCCCTGCCATCTTCCTAAACATTTGGCGGTGGAAGCGGCGTTCAGCCTCTAACACGCGCAGTAGTTTGCGGCAGGAATCACCTTTAACATTTTCCTTGATAACGCTGTTCTATCTGTTTTAATTGTATTTCAGGCGTCAGCCTGATTAATCATCTTACTTGCCTCACGTTCTGACGAAGGTTTTGAATGATGAATAGCACGCAGCCTTTCGAAATAACCACGCTGTTTCTCCCTCATCTCATCATATACTGGGAAGAATCGTGCAGCCTCCTGCGCTGTCAACCCTGCCTCTTTCGTCATAAAACTATGCGATTCTGCCTTTATTCTGTTAAAAATCAAACTTCCCTGTGCATGTAGCAAAGACACCTGAAGAAGATGCAGAGCAATAAGATTATTCTTTTTGTGTTTCATTCTTCCTTCTCTTTACATTACTATTCACTTGCTAAATAAGCATACATGTCCGACTCGTCTATCATGAAGTAATCTGCCGTTTTATCAAATTCGTCTTCTGATGATGTCGATGCCCTCGTGCGCTCCCTGTGCTAAATGACTGCCTGCCAAAGACTGTTTTTCTTGCTCACCATCAAACTCGCGATAAGCAAGGAAGCCTACCAATACAACACCGATTGTCATCGCTGCCGCTGCCAATGGGCGGAGATAATGCACCATCGCAGGACGTGGCTTTACCGTCACGACCGTCTCTTTTCTGCTCTTCTAGCTGGTATCTGAGCCATCACACGGGAAGACAATTCAGAGAAGTAATTCTCCGGAACTGTGAAAGGCCGCTGCGTGCCGTATTCCTTTTGTAAGTGATTCGTTGATTCCCATAAAGTTTTTCTTTGATATAACTTAGACTGCAGAAAGGTTGAAAGGTTTTAATTATCAAGGTAAAATATTATTCATACCGCTTCACGTAGTCAGTAATCTTCTGTACAGCAATATGATAAGAAGCTTTCAGCGAACCCTCGCTTGTGCCTAATATCTCGCTCATCTCGGAGTATTTCATCTCGTCATAATAACGAAGTGTGAACACCGTGCGCTGCACATCGGGCAAAGTCGCAATGGCTTCCTGCAACACTGCCTGACTCTTATCGCCATCGAAGTAGTCGTCTGCCATCAAGCGATTGGCAACAGAGGTCGGCATCAGCACTGGAGAGCGTAGCCGTCTTTTGACGACGAAGAAAGTCGAGCGACTCGTTGATAGCTATGCGATAGAGCCAAGTGGACAATTTTGCTTTCCCTTGAAAGGTCGGAAGGCTTTTCCATGCTTTGAGAAACGTGTTTTGCAATGCGTCGTCGGCATCCTCATGCGTAAGGACTATACTACGAATCTTCCAATACAGCGATTGGCTGTACTGGTCAACAATCATGGGGAAAACCTTCTGTCTTCCTTCGGGACTCGCCAACTGGCGAATCACTTCAGCTTCATCGAGGGGAGTCACTACTCTTCAAGAAACGGCTTAGACTGTCAAGTGCTTAACGGCCCCTTAACGAATTGATACCTTGCGGACTACATTGCCCACTTTGATGATATAGCATCCCTTCGGGAGGTTGAGCGTATAGTGCTTGTCGCTGCCGTCAACCTTCACGCTCATCACGCGTACACCTGTCACATTATAGACTGCCAACTGTTCGTCCTCAGCACCAACCACATGCAACACGTTACCAACAACTGAGATTGAAATCGTCTGTACGTCGAAGTCAATCAAGTCAATCGCTGCACGTGCCTGCACCGGAGCGGTGAAGCCTACAGATAGCAATAATGTGAAAAGAAAAGGAGTAAATATATTTTTTATCATAGACTGTACTTTTATGTTTTGTTACAAAGATAACAAATTAGGAATACATCTACTCCTTTTATTGCCTTAGGCTATTAAGATTTAATATTAATTAATACATAACAAGGAGAGATAATAAAGTTCTTCTGTTAGGAGTTTATGTCGCGGTAAGTATCATGAGGATTGTGGTCTAATGATTGATTGGAATCAAATATGGTTCTTCCGGAATTTGGAGTGATAAAGATTTGTCCAAACTTAGTTCTCTGACGAAAGGTCACACGGAGAAAATGAGAGGACAGAGGATTATTAGCAATGGAAGTCACGGAGGCACCGTCGGTGCATAGAGCGACGGAGCTTGTTTGCCAATTCTATTAGCAATTTATATACAAAGCGTTTATCCCAAAATAGTTATCAGAATCTGTACGCTACACCTCCGTCGCTCTTTGTGCCGTCGGTACCTCCGTGACATGTGCGTTTACCTCCGTTCCCTCCGTGACTCGTGTGCCTATTATATAAGGGTTTTAGTCTATCACTCCATATTTCGGAAGAACTTCAAATATATGGACCCCTATTATTATATAAGGTGTATCATTTTAATAGGAACACCTATTTTTAGCAATCTATTTTTCAGTAGACTAAACATAAACGAGGCTGTTAACGATATACTTTCTTTATTTTTTGAAATTGAAAGCCTTTTTCTGTTGAAGGGTTCTAAATTGTCGATATTTTTGAAAATAAATTACATAATTCCGGATAAAAGCCCTAAATTAAAGGCGAAAAATTAGTCTTAGGGCTATATTCGTAATTAACAGCTAATCAGTTACTTATAAAGTAACGCAAGAAAAAGGTGCTTAATTAGACTTCAAAAGGGCGTTAGTAAGGGTCTTAAAAAGGGCATCTTTTGCAAGCCTATTAGGCGTCTTTAGAAGCTAAAAGAGCATATCTTAGTTTCGTATTGCACGAAAATAATTTACAAATTTGGTAAAACTAAGTGTGCAATATGTGTTTTAGGAAAAAGGGAAATATGGATGAGATAGGAGTTGTAAAGAAATCATTGAGGTATTTATCAGAAGACGAAAGAGAAGAGAATATATGACCTCCTGAATTACAATAGTAATCATAATTATGAATTATGAATTGTGAATTATGAATTAATAGAGGATTGTAAATTATGAATTAATAGAGGATTGTGAATCATGCGAATTTCCCTCACCTTTTATTCCTTTGCTAAGGTTTCCAATCTGTGGTCAATAAGTTTCTTGTATTGTTCTTTCTGATCCTCAGGAATAAAAGAGTTGTCAATACACACCATCCATTTGTCCCTAAACTTAGCAAAAACCGAGATATGATTCGGTTGGCAACCACGTCGGAGAGTCCTGTTGACTACTAGCCTCTCGGAAGTCATAGACGAGGGTGACTTTTTGAAGCCGTTGAGCGACAATGCCATTTCTTCTGTATCTTCGGCATCACAATCTTTGTGGAAACCTGATCGTAGGTTGGACAGAGCACATAATGTCCTTCTCGTGTGCTATACAAAGAGAAGTTTTTAAGGTGCATATCCGCATTGCCTATAATCCACGAGAAGACAACCTGTTGCCAATAGTTCACTTTGTCTAACATAGATACACTGGAATATTGGTCGAGGATACGGGCTATCATTTCATAACTTCCTTGGTATTTTTGTTCTGTCAGCTTACCACTTAGTTGGCACATATCCTCCATAGGAAGCTTTCGCCCATCATCGGTTCTATCAATTCTTTTGTTATATAGTTTAGTTCACCATCAGCAAAACGGATAAGAGAATGTGGAACAGTAGGGAAGCTTCGCAATCTCAGCCGGATGCATGGATAAATCCTCTATCTCTGGGAGGCATTCAAACTGCTCTGTTTGGGGTTTAAGGATATATCGTCCCATAACGCCTACTATCGTTAGACGTTGTGGATTTCCTGCTGCGTCATGCTCAAGGTCAATTGATAGTTTTGATTGCACACCTGTCACTGTTGTTCGTTTTTCAACGACAATCTGCGCCAAACGGTTAATATCCTTTCGTGTGTAGGGTAGGATAGGGGCTATTTCGGCTCCAAACATTTTCTTTGCACAATGTGGATGATAGTCAACCTCCCCAGTTTTTAATGGTTTGTAACAGTACAGACAATGTCTCATCTTCTTTCCTCCTCCTTTTCTATGAGGTATGATGCTAATGTCTCCTATACAGTCACGGCAGCACGAGAGGAGTAATCCCATGCGGTCTCTACGGTTGATTTTCCAGTTTCGTTCAGCAATATTCAGCATCCAACCTTCCGGAATAAGACCATCGAAGAAGGAAAAAAGAACGTTACTCTGATAATGTTCTGCACGCAATGGCAATGTCAGACTAACTGGGTTGGCTTTACTACTATCCCAAATACTCGGAAGATAAGCGAAGCTCTATCCCTCTCGTCTTCTGTGATAATGCCTGCTGGCTTATCTTTTACATATACTTTTCCTTGTCTCATGATGTTGATTCTTTTTCTACTTAGTCCTTTGGAATGGGTACTGGTCCTAACTGTGGTTGAAGAGTTCGAGCACTTGATTGACTTTGTCCATGCGTAATGTAGTTTTTCCTTGTTCCATTTCACGAACAAAGCGCAGCCCCTACACCAGCTTTAAAAGCCATGTCTTCCTGCGTAAGATGGTATTCCTTTACGCAGTTGTTTTAATGTGGCTGATAGTTGATTTTTCTCCATACTATTTATACCTTTACGGGTACAAATATACGAAATATCTACGAAAAACAAAGCGAACAATCCCTAACGGGTATAAAGTTAGACTTATTTAACGTGATTATACCCTATCGGGGAGGAGAGCCTCACCCCCAGCCCCCTCTCCGGGTGGAGAGGGGAGTGATAGCGAGATACCCCTTGTGAGAAGTTGACGCGTTGCGTGTATGCACGCTTCCTCACTTTGTATCTCCTATCGTATCCGCTACTCTGTTTTGTAAAGAAAAATCAAAGACTGAAAAATAAAGGGCGTTAATTCCATTCAGATTAACGCCCTTTCACTTGCAAAAGATGCCCTTTTGAGGTCTTACTAACGCCCTTTTGAAGGCTTACTAAGCACCTTTTGGAAACCACTTCTGCAACTACTTGATAACAAAAGACTTACAAGGGTAGTAAGAATGTGCGTTTTTAGCCCTTTTTCTCGCCTTTTTTATCGGATGATTTGTAATAATATTTCAAATCTCGGTATTCAAAGTTTTAAGTTTAAAGTTGCGGTGCATTCTCACAGAACTCGCAGATAAACAGATGACAGAGAAACTCTCTAACCCCTCCAAAGGAGGGGCTGCCTAACGGGATGGTGGGTAAACTAAATAAACTAACCTGCAATAGCTTTACACTTCATATCATAATTATGACGTACTGATGATAACTTCGTCCGAATAATTGTGAACTATGAATTACCTCTAATCATAATTATGAATTGTGAATTATGAATTATGAATTACCTCTAATCATAATTATGAATTTTTGAATTATGAATTTTTGAATTACAATAGTAATCATAATTATGAATGTGAATTATGAATATGAATTAAAATCCCTACCTTTGCACCTGCTAAATTTATATATTAATGAACAAACATTTCTTATTGGCTACCTTATGCTCTGCCCTTTGGGTTTATACGCGCATAAGGCTACTGATTCTAAAGGCTACTACTTTGAGAAGTAACACGCCTGTACAAAGAGTAATTCAGGGGTATTGACGAGGACAAGACGCGACAGCGTTTTACACTCAGTGGATATGTGAAAGACCGCAATGGTGAACCACTTATCAACGCAACAATCTACGATCTCACCACACGACAAGGTACCATGACCAATGCCTACGGACATTTCTCGCTCACATTAGGCGAGGGACGGCACGAAAAGTGGGTGTAGCTACGTGGGCTATAAGACCCTTGTCGAAACCATAGAACTTACTGTCAATCAAAATCATGGCATCGTCTTGCAGAATGAAGCACAGTTGGATGAGGTTGTGGTGACAACCGACCTTAATTCGCCTTTTGCTGAAAAACGCAAACAGGTAAAAATCTCTCTTTCACCGAAAGATATTAAGACAGAATACGCTTTGTTGAGTAGTCCAGACGTTATCAAGACTTTTGCAGCGCACGAGTGGAGTGTCAGACGGTATGGAACTTGCCAGCGGACTCTATGTACACGGTGGAAACAGCGACGAAAACCTCTTCCTCCTCGATGGTACACCGCTCTATCATACCAACCACACCTTAGGTCTTTTCTCCTCGTTCAATGCGGACGTTGTGAAGAATGTCGACTTCTATAAAGTGGTTTTCCCAGCACGCTATGGCGGTCGTTTATCGAGTGTCATCGACGTGCGTACGGCTGATGGCGACCTCTATCACACCCATGGCAGCTATCGTATCGGTCTGCTCGATGGCGCTTTCCACATAGAAGGCCCAATCAGAAAGGGCAAGACATCCTATAACTTTGGCTTGCGTCGTAGCTGGTTGAGACCTCTTGACGTCCTGCCTTTGCGCTAATGAACAGTGGAAACGATAATGACGAAAAGTTTAATATGTCTTATTTCTTCCACGATTTGAACTTTAAGCTGACCAATATCTTCAACGACCGCTCACGTATGTCGCTGAGTGTCTATTCGGTGAAGACCGATTGGATGCAAAAAAGACGAGTCATATTACAAAAATGGTAGCGGCTATGAAGATATAGACATCTATAAAAATCGATTCCATTGGGGCAACTTCAATGCTGCACTCGACTGGAATTACCAGTTCTACCAAAGCTCTTTTGCTAACTTCACAGCCGTTTATACGCACAACCGTTCAACGGTATCGAGCTCAGATGAATGGAAGGTGATGAAAGATGGACAGGTAGAACGACTGGTAATCACCTCACATGGCTATCGTTCTTCTATCGACGACCTTGGCTATCGTGCGGCATTCGACTTCCGTCCAAACCCACGTCATCACATCTCGTTTCGGTCATGACTATACTTATCACTGCTTTCCAGCCACAGACCAACAGCCGTTTTGACAGCTATAAGAGCGAAGGTATGGCAAAGACTGACACCATTGCGAGCCACAGTCATAACAAGAATGTGGCACATCAGCTGACTTTCTATGCCGAAGACGAAATGATGCTCAACGAGAAGTGGAGCCTCAACGGCGGTGTGAATGCAGATATCTTCCATATTAGCGGTAAGACCTTCTCAACGCTGAGTCCACGTCTGGCAATGAAGTTCCAGCCTAACGACCGTCTATCTTTCAAGGCAAGCTACACGTTGATGAGCCAGTTTGTACATAAGATTGCCAACTCGTTCCTCGATCTTCCAGCCGACTGTTGAGGTGCCAACGACAGCTCGTCTACATCCAATGCGCTCTTGGCAGGTGGCAGCAGGTGCTTATATCAAACCCTAATAAACACTGGTTGATTACCTTAGAAGGCTACTACAAGCATTCAAGTCATATATTGCAATATTCCAAGTTGGGTAGGACTGGAACCACCAGCAGCCATTGGGACTATTTCGTTATGGAGGCGAAGGCCGCTCGTATGGTGTTGAGTTAGATGCTGATTACAATATCTCCAACCTCAACCTGCATGGTTCTTACACGCTGTCGTGGACAGAGAAGAAGTTTGATGACTTCTACGATGGATGGTACTATGATAAGTTTGACAACCGTCATAAGTTCACCTTCACTGGACGTTGGAACATCACAAAGAAGATTGCAGCCTTTGCAGCATGGACCTTCCGCACCGGTAACCGCATGACTATCCCAACACAGTATATCGGATTGCCAAACGTACCAGACCAGTCTGGCGAAGGTTTGAGGAACATTTGGAATGCTGACGATGGCTTGAACTTTGCTTACGAAAAGCCAAACAACATCATCCTGCCAGCTTATCATCGTCTTGACATCGGCTTCGACTTCCGTCATAAGACCAAGAAGGGCAATGAGCGCATCTGGAACCTCAGTTTCTATAATGCCTATTGCCATCTGAACTCTATGTGGGTGCACATAAAAATCGACGATAAAAACCAGATGAAGATAAAGAACATGGCGTTCATCCCAGTAATTCCATCGTTCAGTTATACATTTAAATTCTAAGCTTCGAGCATGAAAAAGATATTATTTTTCCTCTTCCTTGCCCTGTCGGTAATGAGTTGCAAGGATGAATTCAGCGTCAGCAACCTACCTGAGGCAAAGGCAAAGTTGGTTGTCTATTGTATGCCTTCTACTGCCGACACCACTTATATCACCGTGTCACGCAGTATTCCATTGAAGCAATACAACGCAACACAACAAAATATAATGATTGACAATGCCGTTATCACCTATCAGTTGAACGGACAGACAAAAGCCAGTAACAGCCTTAGGCTAATGGCGCTATCGTGTTGTTGGACAACAGAAAGCGGGCGACAAGGTACAGTTGCGTGTTGAAGCGCAGGGCTTAGAGGCTGTTGAGACATCCACAGAGATTCCACAAGCCATCGGTATAAGCCACCTTGCGACGCGTATGGTGCGAATGAAGGAAGGCCCTTCATCAAATGTAAAAGACTTCTTGCAACTGCAAGCAACCTTCACCGACCCTGCCGAGACACACGATTATTACGCTGTGCGTGCGAAAACCAATAGGCTATACTACCTTTATGTAACATGCTTCCCGTAATGTTGGCGGTTATATGCAAGAGGTAATGAATTTCTATTCTTACGATGAGTTTATGGCTGCACGAAAGACCGAACATTGGGATAGCGTGGATGTAAAATATCAATTACAGCAACTCTATGTGCCGATTTCTACGGCAAGTGAACCGCTGTTGAATCCATTATCCGACATAGACGATGACTTCGATTTCAGTAGTGACTTCTATCAGAACTTCTATATCTTTGATGATGCTACTATCAACGGCAAGACTTATACCCTTCATCTGAATATTGAACCTTTTGTGCGTGACCCAAATATGTCTGATGAGGGCGACAAAGAGCTGAAAAAGATTGTATAATATCGAGGAGGGATTGGAGGTAGAACTCTATCATATCACCCCTGCTTACTACCGTTTCTTGCAGGCATTGAACGATATTTCAAACAACTCTCTTGCCCAAGCTGGCCTCTCTAACATCCGTACTACTTACAGCAATGTACAGAATGGTATGGGTATTTGCGCTGGGTTTAATATGCAAAGAAGCAATAAAAACAAAGCAACTAACAACTGGCCCCTCCTTACCCCTCCCCCAAAGGGAGGGGTAATTTAGAGAGAGATATCAGCCCTCACTCCCAGCCCCTCCCCCATAGGGAGGGAGTGATTAGTGAGATACCCCTATTGATTAGGATATGCAATTTATTCTCATACTACCGCTTTTTGTAAACTATTTTTCGCACAGTTCAAAACCAACATACGCTCTTTTGGCTTTGAAAAGACGCCCAATTAGCTTCCAAAAGATGCCTTTTTGAGGTCTTACTAACGCCCTTTTGAAGTCCAAGTAAGCACCTTTTGAAAACCACTTCTGCAACTACTTGATAACAAAAGACTTACAAGGGTGCTGAAAATGTATGTTTTAGCCCTTTATGCGGTCTTTTTATCCAATATTTTGTAATAGTTTTTCGCAATACTGGACAGAAGTTTCTCGCAGATATTACAAATAACCGGATGATACAGAAACCTCTCCCCAACCCCTCCAAAGGAGGGGGCTGCCTAACGGGATGGTGGGTAAACTAAATAAACTAACTTGCAATAGCTTTACATTTCATATCATAATTCTGACGTACTGATGAGAACTCCGTTCGAATAATTGTGGATTATAAATTATAGTAGTAACCATGATTATGACGTATTGATGATAACTTCGTTCGAATAATTTTTGACTTATGAATTCTGAATTACAATAGTAATCATAATTATGAATTATGAATTATGAATTCTGAATTACAAATTATGAATGTGAATTATGAATTACAAATTATGGATTATGAATCTTGAATTCATAGTGTTATATTTGCACGCATAAACCTAAATCAATGTAATTATGTCTAAATCTACTACTGTCTTCCTGGGTATAAGGAAGCTGCGTTATACTGCTACAAGTAGAGATAAACCAATTTATTATATATGCAAAATAATGTTTTATACGGCTTGACAGGAGCGATTGCAATGGGTGCATTCGTTCCTGCCCAAGCGCAGAAGAAACCGATGAACATCGTCTTCATCATGAGCGATGACCATTCGTATCAGACAATTAGTGCTTACGACAAGCGTTTCATCAACACACCAAACATCGACTGGTTGGCTGACAATGGTGTGAAGTTCCAAGAGCTTCGTTGCCAACTCCCTCAGCGGTCCGTCACGTGCTTGTATGCTTACGGGTAAGCATAGCCATGCTAATGGCTTTACGGACAATTCTAAAACCTTTGATGGTGGTCAGCAAACCTTCCCTAAGTTGCTCCAGAAGCAGGGCTATCAGACCGCTATGATTGGTAAGTGGCACCTCACCTCACTGCCAACAGGCTTCAACTACTGGGATATCCTTATCGGGCAGGGCGACTACTACAACCCTGACTTCCTCAGTAATGGTAAGAAGGTGCGTCGTCCAGGGTATGTGACGAACATCATTGCTGACTTGGCGATAGACTGGATGGAGAACAAACGTGACAAGAACAAGCCGTTCTGTTTGTTGATGCACAATAAGGCTCCTCACCGTGTGTGGAACCCTGATACCTGCGACCTTCGCCTCTATGACGACGTGACCTATCCGTTGCCAAAGACTTTCTATGATGACTATGCGGGCCGTCTTGCTGCACAGAAACAGAAGATGAGTATCATAAAGGACATGGACCTCGTCTATGACAACAAGATGGCTGATAAGGAGAATGAGATTCATACCACGACTGGTCTTGAAGAGTGGGGACGTGGTAACTACAAACGAATGTCGCCTTCACAGCGTGCACAGTGGGATAGCTACTATGACCCTATCATCAAGAAGTTTAAGGAGGATAAGCTATCTGGTAAGGCACTCGCTGAATGGAAGTATCAACGTTATATGCACGACTATATGCGTGTGATTCATTCTGTCGATCGCAATGTCGGTCGTGTCATTGAGTATCTGCGCCAACATGGACTCCTTGAGAATACAATGATTGTCTATACCTCTGATCAAGGTTTCTATATGGGCGAACATGGATGGTTTGACAAGCGTTTCATGTATGAAGAGTCATTCCGCACACCATTGTTGGTTTACTATCCAGGCGGTAAGCATGGTGTTGTAAAAGAGATGGTACAGAACATCGACTATGCCCCAACCTTCCTCGATGTGGCTGGTGCAAAGGTGCCTTCTGACATTCAAGGTCGTTCTTTCCTCCCACTTCTTGAAGGTAAGAAGCCAGCTGACTGGCGTCAGTCGCTCTACTATCACTACTACGAATACCCAGCCGAGCATTCTGTTTGCCGTCACTATGGTATTCGTCACGAAGCGTTATTCACTCATGCACTTCTATAATGATATTAATTCTTGGGAACTTTACGACTTAAAGAAAGACCCAGACCAGATGCATAATATCTATGGTAAGCCAGGTACGGAGAAGCTTACAAAGGATTTAAAAAACAACTCCTCCAGCTGCAGGTGCAGTGATGATCCTATCCGTAAAAAGGGACTTTCTGAGGCTTTGAGCTTTTGAATATATCAAAAATGTAAATGTTATTTTTGATCCTCTTATGGTTTGAAGTAATCTAAGAAAAAGACCATTTCTTTACTCAAGAACGAGTATTGAAATGGTCTCTACTATGATCGTCTTACTTATAATCTGAATGTGTCAAGCCAATCATTTAATTTGCAACATATTCTTGCCTTGTAAGGAAGAACTTGTTTATAAAGTTATTGGGACACACAAAGATGTATGTCCCAATGCTTCATTTTTAATTACAGTGAGCCATTGTTTGCCTGGCGAACCATCTCTGATGAAGCATAGAGATAAACCTCTACACGGCGGTTAGCCTGACTAACAGTCTTGTTCTCGATAGGGTTGGCACTACCGAAACCCTGTACTGAACGAATCTGACGGCTGCTTACACCACGGCCCTTGAGATAAGATGATACAGCCTCTGCACGACGCTGAGACAATGGAAGATTGATGTTATCATTACCCGAAGCATCAGTGTAACCCTGAATAGCAACGTCACAGTTAGAGTTGCGCTGCATCAAAGAAGCGAACTTTGTAAGGTCGTTCTTAGCAGCTGCGCTGAGGTTTGAACCGTTCAATGGGAAGAGGATACCGAGTCGAAGGTTACCTTCACACAGTCTAAAACCATTAGCATCTGTTACCTTGTCGACACGTGCGTTTGGCAACTGCTGTGATACCTCACGTGCTACCTTGTCCATGTGACGACCGATGAGGGCACCAGCACCAGCACCTACAGCACCACCAATAGCAGCACCGATAGCTGTACTCTACCATTACGACCTATAATCTGACCAACGATACCGCCCAGTGCTGCACCACCGCCACTCCGATTAATGCACCCTGTACCTTGCTTTTGTCTGACAACTTACGACAGTGAGAGACACATCCTGCTGCCATCATTTTCATATTCTTCATAATCAAACGTGTTTATTGATTAATATCTTTTACCTTTTGGCTTGGCTTTTAGCCGCACCTTAATTCATTTAATTCGTGCAAAGTTAAACAAATATATGCCATTGGGCACGCATTGCCAACATTTTTGTATTTTTTGCAAAAATAAAGCTAACTCGGCAAAGTGAAGCAAGTTTCGTTTGCACTCATTTGCATTCTTTTTCGCAAAGGATAGGCTGGTATTAACGTGGGAATGTAGATTCCCAATGGTCTTCGACTTTCTCAGCTGTATCTGTGTGCAAAAGTTAGTGTTTCAAGGCATACTCGCAAAAGGGAAATGCCTATAATAGCATGGGAAATCCCCTAAACATGCAGAATAAAGAAAATAGAATAATATATTTATGGCAAAAAGAACTAAAAAGATGACCAAGAGAGCAGACAACTACTCTCAATGGTACAATGACTTGTAATAAAGGCAGACTTGATTGAGACAGTCTGCTGTACGTGGTTGTATGGTTATCAAGCCGCATACGGCTATGCTATCTCGGGAGAAGATTCAGGGCACAGCTTGACAAGATGTTTAAGGAGACTGGTGTGCAGAATGCTTACTTCCCAATGCTGATTCCTAGAGCTTCCTCTCTCGTGAGGCTGAACACGTAAAGGATTTGCCAAGGAGTGTGCTGTGTTACTCACTATCGTCTGAAAGGCTACGGAGGATGGCAATGCAGTGCAGGTTGACCCTAACGCAAAGTTGGAGGAAGAGCTGATTATCCGTCCTACCAGTGAGACTATCATCCGAATACCTATAAAAACTGGATTCACTCTGGCGCGATCTGCCATTGATGTGCAACCAGTGGTGTAACGTTATGCGTTGGGAGATGCGTACGCGTCCTTTCCTCCGCACGTCTGAGTTCCTCGGCAGGAGGGTCACACGGCTCACGCTACACGTGAGGAGGCTGAGAAGGAGGCACAGACCATGTTGCGTGTCTATGCTGACTTTGCTGAGAAGTGGCTCGCTGTACCAGTCGTACAGGGTGTGAAGAGTGAGACAGAACGTTTTCGCTGGTGCATTGGATACCTATACGATCGAGGCAATGATGCAGGACGGTAAGGCACTCCAGAGTGGTACTTCTCACTTCTTGGGTCAGAACTTTGCAAAGTCATTCGACGTTACCTTCATAACAAGGAGAACAAGCCCGGAGTATGTATGGGCTACCTCTTGGGGTGTTAGTACTCGTCTTATCGAGTGCGCTCATCATGACCCACTCTGACGATAACGGTCTCGTTCTTCCTCCAAAGATTGCTCCTATTCAGGTGGTTATCGTACCAATCTTCAAGGGTGAGGAGCAGTTGAAGGAACTCACCGACAAGTTGCAGCCAGTGATTGACCAGCTCCGTGCGTTGGGTATCACCGTTAAGTATGACGATGCCGACAACAAGCGTCCGGGCTTTAAGTTTCGCTGACTACGAGTTGAAGGGTGTGCCAGTCACGTCTCGCTATGGGTGGTCGTGACTTGGAGAACAACACCATTGGTGATGCGTCGTGACACCTTGGAGAAGGAGGCGTAGCTTTGACGGCATTGTTGAGCGTATCAAGAACCTCCTCGACGAGATTCAGGACAACATCTTCAAGAAGGCTAAGGACTTCGTGATGCTCCATCTACGAGTGCGAGAACTATGAGGAGTTCAAGGGAGAAGGTGAAGGACAGCGGTTTCTTCCTCTGCCACTGGGATGGTACTGAGGAGACTGAGGCGAAGATTAAGGAAGACACGCAGGCAACCATCCGTTGTGTCCCTTATATGTTCGAGACAGACACCGGGCGTCGACATGGTAGGCAGCAAAGCCTGCTAAAGTATCGTGTCATCATCGCAAGATCATACTAATCATCGACAATACGCACAGAGTTTAACGGCTTCAGGATATTTATAAATGCAGGGACTAACAACGAATGCTTATAAAGTGCAGGACCGTTAATCTTTTATTCTAAAGTCTAAAAATACTAATTTAATAACATTTGCCTTATGAAAAATCACTTTTCTTACTTTCGTTTTACTCCTCGCTGTAACAGCGTTGAACGCCGAGACCTTAATCAAAGGCTAACTTCCAAAGGGTGACCAAGCTACTTATGAGAGCGTAGCTAATATTAAAGTCAGTGTTCCGATGGCTGGAAACTCTGAAAGCATAAAGACAAACAGTCAAACAAAGATTACCGTAAAAGATGCTACCGCAGATGGTTATGTCATCGAAATGACGACAACCAATATAAAGATGGAAGGCAAACAGGAGGTTGCACAGCAGACAGGAAACATGCTGAACCAATACCTCAGTAATGTTTCCACTGCTCCTAAAGACAGATGCTAACGGAAAGAGTGAAGGACATCTTGAACTATACTGGAAGTTCAAACACAGGTTAGCAAATTAGCAATGGCATCCATTGACTCGCTCTATAAAGCCAAAGCCTGAAATGGAGAGGCACTGCCCTAAGTATAAGATGGCTATGTCTATCAACAGCCTACTCACCAAAAAGCTTTTTATCGAGTCTGCTGAAAACAATTCTTTCTTTATCTTTTTGGTAAGACCCTCAAGACGGGTGACAAAAGTAGACATGAATAAGCAAGGCATCAAAACCACTATACCTACGAGGGTAAACAAGAGCCAAACGCACTCAATATCATTGGTAAGATTAAAGGGCAATATGACAGACGATGTCAGCCTTCTTTATTGACAAGATGAAACAGATGGGTGCTGACGAAGCTATGGTTTCAAAAACTCGATGCTAACTGGGGACAGATGAAGCAGATGGGTATGGCGAAGATGGATGTCGACGGTACTTCCATGACCAAACTCCTCAACAGTGGGTGGGCTACGGAATACAGTACGGACGTGAAAACAAAGATGATGGGAATGGAAATGGTCATCACCTCCGTTACGAAATTGGTAGAAAAGAGTTGGAAATAAACGATATTACGATATGAAGAAACTACTTTTTATCCTTACCTTCTCCCTTACGGTAACAGCGTTGAACGCTCAAACCTTAATCAAGGCTAAGTTTCAGAAAGGCGAGAAGGCTGTCTATGAAAACGTGACAGAGATTGCAGGAAAGTCTACTGCGGCTGGTTCTGAAGCGGTAAAGGTAACTAAACAGACGAAGATAACCGTACAAGAGGTTCTCCGTGATGGGTATATTATCGAAATACTGACCAAAGACATGGCGATAGATGGAAATCAGTCGTTCCTAAGACAGACGGGAGATATGATCATCCAAAGTCTGAAACAATGTCCCTATGCTTCTGAGGACAGATGCAAACGGAAAGATTACTGACATCTTAAACTATGACGAGGTGCAGCGCAAGGCTTGGAAAGTTTGCTCTCCAGAGCTCGATTCTCTCTACAATACAATCCGAACGTAGAGAGGAGTATGCCGAAAGAGTAAGGCTATGATGCGTATAACAAAAAGAGGTTGCCAAGACGTTCTTATTACGAATATCAATAATAACACCTTCTTCTATCTCTTTCGGTAAGTCCCTTGAGAAAAATGGCTACAAAGAGAATAAGGAGATAGAGGGATATCAAGTCAACAGTTACCTACACGCTTACCAAGAAGGGGAATACGATGAACATTGCGGAGGAGATTAGCAGTAATATGACCGAAGCCGATGTGAAAGCTTTCATCATTGACAAGATGAAGGGAGTTGGTGCTGACGAAAACCTTGAGCATATGGTAGCACAGGTAGAGGCTCACTGGGACAGAATGAAGGAAATTGGTATGGCTACAATGGATATCAACGGAACAACAAACTTTCAACTTCTCAAAAGTGGTTGGCCTACCGAATATAGCTCGAAGATAAAAGCCAATAGGATGGGCGTGGATATAACCATCAACTCTGTGACGAAGTTAGTGAAGAAGAATTGGAAGTAGTCTTAGCATATTTATAAGATATAAAGGTGGTGTAGGCAATCCTAACACCACCTTTTCATTTCTCCTCACACACCAAAAAACCTTTTTACGTCTGTTGGTTTACTTATGAGATCCTGCAGATAAGTATTGACAAAACAGAACATACGCCTATATTTATGGTTCTTCCGTTAGATGCTTTTCGTATAGTGTTAACGGAAGAACAGAACTTACTCCTTAAACAAAATTATAGCCAAGACAGTCAACTACCTATTCTTTTTTCATCCTCTGACACAGAACTCTTTTTCTTTTTATACTCGAAAATTTGCAGAAATTCCTTGAAAAATCATTACATAGTTTCGGATAAAAACATTCATAAATAATGCGAAAAAGCATATGCAAATGGCAGGTTTGTAACCGACAAGATATCAGTAGGTTATAGAGTAGTAAAGTAAAGGTGCCTAATAGGACTTCAAAAGGGCGTTAGTAAAACCTCAAAAGGGCATCTTTTGCAAGCCAATTGGGCGTTAATTTGAATGTTATTTGTGCCCTTTCAGTTTTCAGTTTTAGATTTTTCTTTACATAAAGAAGCGTATATGGGGAGAGGAAATCTCTAAGACATCCTTCTCTTTCCTTATGAAAAGGGTGGGAAGAGCTCGTTATTTTTGTTGAGGTTACATCTTTTTCATCATATATTTATCGTATAATGGTTTGAAGATAGGAGGGATGGGCTGCGTTTATATCGCTCTGCAAGATAATCCTTAACAGTGTCACTGTTGCTGTAATCTCCTTTCTGAGTGAGCAGTAAGTATTTGATAGCTCCAGGGGCAGGGTAGGGCGCAAAAGAAGTTGGGAGGACCTCATCAGCATCATAGTATTCTTGTTTGATAGTAACGCTTGACAAGCAGCCTTAGCATACCACTCGAAGGCAGGGTCGTTCCAATTACTGATGGCTCTACATGCCTCATAGGAGCATATACCATTTTCCTTTAGAAGGGCTTTCAACAACTTGTTGATACGCTGTCGGTCATTGGGATGCTGTATTGAGCGAGGAGAGGAGGATAGCGTAATTCCCCTTGTCGGCTTCTTCGATGACTGTGGCATAATAAATCTTGTGGGGTTTGAAGTCCATGGGTAATCCATTTTCAAAGCCCTTGTTCTTCATATAACCGAAGAAGATGAGGCTATCAGAAGTGAGAAGCGCAGCTGGTTGGATAAACTTAAGTTCGTTGCCATCGTACCTAGAACAGAGATAGCGGTGCGGTTGTAAGGTTCTTCAAACCTGCTACAGCCAGACTCCAACTCTACGTATGTCGTATCTTTTAATGCCTGCTTCAATACATCAATTACTTGATTGTCAGCCTTCTTCAGTAGAATTCTGTATGCCCGAGCCTTGTTATGCGTGAAGTATCGGTATTGGCAATCTCCACTAATTGTTCTGCAGTCGTGTGTCGGCTGAGCAGATCGGCATAATCTAGTGACTCTGACCGCCTCCCTGCCATACCGATACCCCTTGAAAGTGCCATATACTGGCAGTGATGGAAGGAATCGAGTGCCACCATAGTACTATCAGATAACCTGTCTGAAAACTTTGTGCAAGAGCCGTAGCCACTGCCTAAAGCTATCAGTGTGAGGACTGATATGACAAGATAAATACGTTGTTTAAGCACTAAAGTGAGTTCATTATTATATCTTTTTCTTGTTTTATTCAGTCAGTGTACTAGCCGAGTCGGGCGTTAAGTCGATGGGCAAGTTGTTCTATCTTCTTCCTCCTTTCAGAATCTATTTCGTTGTTGCGAAGCTGTTCGATGACACGGACAGGGGGAATGGTGTCGGTGAGCCATGGGTCTCCCACTATCCTTGTAGGGCAATAGAAAGCGATGATATTCAATGAATCGTAAACTTTGATAGAGTCGGGACTGCTGTAACTATAGAATGATATTCTTTTTTCTGTTAGTCCGTTAACTTTATAAACACCTATCAAGTTGTTGTCAAAGAAGTCGTACTCTCGTCTTACGAGGTAATCACCATCTTTACAGAAGCAGGTGGAGGAGAAAAATATCGCCTCCAATGACTTGAAGGAAAATAGCAATTAACCACAGAGCAATGCCTATCAGCGCACTGTAAAGGCGTATCACCAACTTCCTTTTGCTTTTCCGTGCTGCAATCATCAGTGCAATCGGTGACAGAAGAGCAGCCCAAATAGGTATGTAAGTCAGTCCCCAACGCAGGTGTACGTCTTCGGGTAGCAGGATATAAATCAGTCCACAGAGGATATTGCCAACGTGTAGACCCATTGCAAGCGATAGTTCTTTGCGTTGAACAAAGTCTTTTATCCTATTCCATTGCGGTTTTTGCATATTGTTAAAGTTAGTTATGGGACAAATTTACGTTTTTCTACATTAATAAGCAAGTATTTGTTATGTTTTTGTGGTTCTCACTATCTATTCTTTTCTTATCCTCCGATATAGAAGCCCCTTTTATAGTTCTTCCGAAATATGGGTGATGAGACTAAAACTCTTATATAATAGGCTACAGGTCACTGAGGGAACGGAGGTAAACGCAATGTCACGGAGGTGCCGACGGCACAAAAGGCGACGGAGGTGTAGCGTACAGATTCTTGATAACTATTTTGGGATAAACGCTTTGTATATAAATTGCTAATAGAATTGGCAAACAAGCTCCGTCGCTCTATGCACCAACGGTGCCTCCGTGACTTCCATTGCTTTTTAATAATCCTCTGTCCTCTCATTTTTCTCCGTGTGACCTTTCGTCAGAGAACTAAGTTTGGACAAATCTTTATCACTCCAAATTCGGGAAGAACCCCTTTTATCATACCCTTCGAAGTGGTGGATAACGCTTTGAAAAATCATTACATAAATTCAAATAAAAACCCTATAAATAAGGATAAAAACACATATAAAAAGCGTGTTTAGAACCAACAGGAAATCAGTTAGTTATAAAAGTAGTATCAGAAAAAGGTGCCTAATTGGACTTCAAAGGGCGTTAGTTGGACCTCAAAAGGGCACCTCTTGCAAAGCCAATTGGGCGTCTTTTCAAAACAAAAACATCAATTCGAATTTTACCCTTTGAAATATTTATACAAAAACCATGTGTGTCACTACAAAGAAGCAAAAAGCTGAGTTTATACAAACATAATAATGAATATCCAAGCATTTGCTGGAAGAACCTTTTTGTCCAAAATGAGATAACAGAAAACAATTGGATACGATGTTTTGTTAACGATGTCTAAAAATGGAAAAATAAATGGGCGGATGCGAGATACCTACTGTTTTTTTTCGTAATTTTACCCCCAAATTCATTTAAGGCATGAGTAACAACTCACTTACATGCCGCATATTGGAAATAGATGAAGCAAAAGACAACGATAAAACTTATCTATGCGTGGACACTTCTTTTTGTGTTCACTTCTATGCTTTTGCTCAAAGATTTCCACTATCATAACACTTCTTATCACGGTTTAGAGAAGGCTTCTGTAAGCCATAATGCTTCGTTGAAACAGGTGTGTAGCACTTGTGACTTCGCAATGCACGAGTCTATCGAAGCCAAGGCAACGGTTTTCCAACCTGTTGTTGCGATAAGTTGGGTTCCAAAACGCATATTCACAGAACAAACTGTCTATCAGGTTATTGTCTCTCTCAATAGCCATTCGCCTCCGACAGTGGGCTAATCATTACCTTACTCATAAAGGATAGGTGCGCACTGATGTGTGCACGCTCGTCCGTATGACAAACTTTTTGTAGGTTCTTTGCCCGTTCAAGAGGTGAAAGAGCCGTCTATTGACATTTAATATTTAGTCTATGATGCTTAAATTAAAATTAGACAGAGCATCAGTGGGCTGGTGTTTTATTCGCATTGCTGTGTTGGTCTATGCCAGTAGTAGCACAGCATGAGAATACCACTAAAGCCTACTCATGATTCCATTGCCTAAAGTGAAGTTGTGGTTTCTACTCGTCGCCGGATGATGAGTGTAAACCAAATGAGCGATCAAATCAATCAAACCGCCATTACAAATGCTATGGGACGCTCGCTCGGGATCACTGCTTGAAGAGTCAGTGGTATAAGTTCTATCAGGACAGGAACAATCGTTTCAAAGCCTGTGATACACGGAATGTATGGCAATCGCATACTCTTGGTGAGCAATGGTGCACGTCTGACGGGGCAGCAATGGGGTGCAGATCATGCCCCAGGTAGAATAAAAACAGTTATAGTAACATCGAAGTGGTGAAAAGGCGCAGATGCTGTAGATATGGTTCTGAGGCACTTGGCGGTGTGTACTTATGCAACGCTTCCCTTACCTTATGACGTCAGTGGTCTTCATGGTATGGTAGCGGGACTTTATAGCACCAATGGCAGACGTTTTCAGAGCCTCAGGTTATGTTGAAAATAGCTTTTAAGTGGCATGGCGACTGGGCATGGCGTTTACATCTGAATACCGAGAATGGAGGCGACAGAGTACGGCTCATTACCTGCTAAACAATACCGGAATGCGTGAAAACGACCTATCCCTCGCCTTAGGTTATAGGCGTGGAGCGTAGCGATTAGAGACAGGTTATAGTCTGTTTGCACAAAAGTGGGTGTTGTGAGAGTGCCCGAGATGGGTAACGAACAGCTGTTACAAGAGCGTATTAGACTCGGTCAGCCTGTCGATTTCACACCTTTCAGTCGGCAGATAGACTATCCTTTTCAACAGATAACTCACCATAATGTCTATTTCAAAGGCGTTTTTGATCACGAAAAAGATAGGACATTTTCGCTTTTCAATCAACCTTTCAACCAGGACAATCGACGCGAAAACCGCGTCGACGTCTGAACCATTCGGACATTCCTACCGTCAGTTGCACTTAAATTCGTTGCAGAACTCACTCGTATGGAACAAGGGTTATCAGCATTGGAAGAGTGAAGCGGGAGCGCAACTGCTGATAACCGACAATGACGAACAGGCGTGGAACGGGCGTTGTTCCTATTATTCCAAACTACGGAGGTGGCTTTCGGACTCTATGCGCTGCAAAAATACACTGCCGATCGGTGGGGAATGGAGGCCGGAGTACGCTTTGATGGGCAGCAAACAAAGGCTGACGGCTATGATTGGACAGGGCGAAGATATGGCAGAAAGCGTGACTTCACGAACTTTACTTATAGTCTTGGCGGTCATTACCACATCAATAAACAACTGAAATTGACCTCTCATTTCGGTGTGGCTTGGCGTGCCCCATACGTCTATGAACTGTATAGCAATGGTAACGAACTTAGTTCTGGTATCTTCGTGAAAGGCGATTCAACCCTTCTCTCAGAGCAGAGTTATAAGTGGATTACCTCATTGAAATATGCAAGTAAGTACTTTGATGCTCAGCTTGATGGCTATCTTCAATGGATTAACAACTACATCTTCGACCAGCCAACGGGGCGGAATATTACCGTAGTGTCGGGTGCTTACCCTGTATTCAATACAGACAGACACGTGCTTTCTTCCAAGGTGTCGACTTAGATGCCCATGTCCGTCCGCTATCATCGCTCGACTATCATCTTGTTACGGCAATGATTTGGGCACGCGAGATGCCTTCTCACGACTATTTGCCTTATATTCCGAGCTTCCGTCTGACCCATTCGCTGACGTGGTCGCTACCTTTCTTCAAGGCATTCTCGCCAAAGATAGGACTCTAGTCATCGCTTTGTGGCGAAGCAAACACTTCAACCCATCCACAGACCTTATCGCAACGAGTCCTGATGCCTATCATCTTATGGGCTTTTGATATAGCTTCTCGGTGCCAATGCGTGAGGACAGTCGCTCCGTGGTGGGACTGATGGGCGACAATATCGCTTAATCGTGAGTACAAAGAATGCACCAACCGCAGCCGTTACTATGCCCATGATATGGGTCGCGACGTGCGTTGTATAATTACATGGAACTTCTAATTAAAAACATAAAAACGATGAAAACAAAGAGATTCACAAATGGTCTTGTCCTTGCTTTTAGTGCAGTAATGACCATGCTGTTCGTGGCTTGTAGCCCTGAACAGCCAGAGAATGAGAAAGAAAACAAACTACATGAAGACCCTGTTCGTGCTGTCTTCACCCTCCAAGAGGGAACACTTGACAATGTCTCTGCCTTTGATAATACGCCAAAGATGGCTAATTTCAAGGCGACTTCTGCCCTGCCCAAGTGATAGAGTGGGAGACAACAGCGGGTCAGGGTTGGCACGTGACGAGTGCAACAAAGTCGTTTAACGTAAAGAATAGCGTTGATAACCCTTCTGTCGTTTATCTTTTGAAGATGGACTATTACAATGCAAAGGGCGAAATGATGAACAGTCAGTTCTACAACCTTGGTCAGGATAAGATTCATCAGCACTTCTTCTCAATGTTCAAGCAGGTGATGTATGAGGGACAGATGAGCTCCGTGCGTGTCACGAACAAAAGCAGAACGCCTTACGACTACCGCTATATCGACAGAGTTGAACGGTACTTTTGTTGGCGACACAGATCCATGGGCTTCCAAGGTCTTATCAAATTTGTGAAGCCGGGACGTGAGTTTACACTCTGTCGACCTGCTTCACGCTGCTGGAAGTAGTTTGGTGACGACGGAAGGGCCTCTCCTTTCTACAATCCCAGCTGGAAAGTTGCTTAGCACTGGACTTTGGGATATTAACGTTAAGCTGCCTATCGTGATTGATGGGCAGTAAACTGAGGTGAGAACTATCGACCCTTCACTTATCAATCCTGCAAAGGCTGTGATTGAAATCTATAACAGTCACTTGCATGGATAAAGACTTTTCATCAGAACCATGGAACTTCTAATTAAAAAGATAAAAACAATGAAAACAAAGAGATTCATAAATGGTCTTATCCTTGCTTTCTGTGCAGTATGATCATGCTGTTCGTGGCTTTGTAACCTGAACAGCCTGGAGAATGAGAAAGAAAACAAACAGCATGAAGACTTCGACCCTTCGCTTATCAATCTGCAAAAGGCTGTGATTGAAATCTATAACGGTCACCTGCATGGACCAAAAGGCTTTTCATCAGACAACACCAAGAATTGAAAGTATATCGGACGTAACTACAAGCACCTATACTTTGGAGAATGGAAAATGGGTGGCTGACCACAGAATAGTGAGGTGTGAACCTTATGGGAAGCAGTCAGGGATATTATGTGTCGGCTTTTGTTATCCACTATTACGACAAAGGCGAACGAAATCACCTCAAATTGTCAATAATGGCGAAGACAGCCACTATCAGCACTTCTTTATGGTGATAATATTCGCGCTTCTTCCCATGCGGAAAAAGGAGACAACGGACGTTAATTCTACTGATTTCTGTCGATTATGTCTACAGAGATGCGGACCCATGGAATAAGACCAACAAGTTTGATGGTGCTAAATTCTTTGGTGAAAAGCAATCCTATCGGTCTTAAAGGTTTACTTCGAATTCTTGCGTACGCATAAACAAGTTTAACTCGAAATTCGCCTGATGCGCGCTCGTAACTCTACAGTCTGACAAATGGCGAAGTAAAGTCCTTCTACGCACCAACCGCTCGTCAGTTGAAGGAGGAAGCATGGTTGCCAAACCATCGTTGTGCCGATGAATATCTACATGCCGATAGCGATGAGCGCGAACTCGACTCAAGCTTTTCGATACAGATTTTGATAAGTTAGCAATGATGCAAAGGATTATTCAGAGACAACTTGGCGTCAATTCGTTCGCTGATGGAGGCTTTTTGACATCACCGACATTAAGACAGCTGATGCCCGACTTACGTGGAATTGTCCACGGAGACAGCAAGCACAGCGATGCCGGTTTTACGGTTCTAAACGAAGTAATGGCTTATCCCTACCGCTCGGAGTGCCGATAGGAGGAAATATTAGGAGACAGAAAGTGTTTATACGCTTTCTGTCTTCTTTATTTATGCTTTCCGTCTTCTTCATCTATGTGATTGTAAAAATCTTTCATACCTTCAAAATTAAAACATCATCTTTTGGCTCCGAAAAAGACGCCCTTTTTGGCTTGCAAAAGATGCCCTTTATATCTAACTAACCCTGTCGAACCCTTATTAACCCTTTGAAACGTGGTTGTGCAAATGCTTGATCTATGCAAAGTTACTGCACTACTAAATTTGTCGTTTTTCGCTTTAAAAAGTCAGAAGTTAGCAAAATTGTAAGTTTTCTAACGCGTTTTTCTTTTGTATTTGATAGATAGTTTATTTTTCAGTCATTAGGAAAGATGTTCTGTGTTTATCAAAGGTTTGCAGATTTTTCGGTATTTATTCCTAACTTTTTCTTATCAACTTCGCTTTTGTGTTTTTATTTGTTATCTTTGGTTGATTTAATAAAAAATGGTTCTCGAACTATATATGACTAAGATTAAGACAATTGGTATTCTGACCTCGGGCGGTGACGCCCTCAGGAATGAATGCAGCAATACGTGCAGTGACCAGGCCGGTATTTATAATGGTTTTGAGATAAAGGCCGTCCTCGAGGTTATGAAGGATTGATAACAGGTGACATAAAGCCTTTTACGACCGGAGTATGCCAGTATCATGGGTGGACAAGGTGGTACGATCCTAAAAACAGCACGCTCAAAAAGCTTTGCAACGATAGAAGGACGCCAGTAGGCATACGATCAATCTTGTGAAGGAAGCATTGATGCATTGGTAGTTATTGTAATGGCTCGTTGACGGGAGCGACGATCTTGCCCAAAGTTCGATTATTGTTGTATTGGTTTGCCGGGTACGATAGATAACGACCTTTATGGTACGGACAGTACGATTGGTTATGACGACGACGATGAACATGATTATGGGTGCGTGAACCGTATTCGTGATACAGCCCAAAGCCATGAGCGTATTTTCTTCGTTGAGGTAATGGGACGTGACGCAGGCTTCTTAGCTCAGAATTCGGCTATTGCGAGTGGTGCTGAGGCTGCTATTATTCCAGAAGACTCTACTAATGTCGACCAGTTGGGCCGTTTCATGGAACGTGGTATTCGTAAGTCTAAGAGAAGTTGTATCGTCATTGTCCTGAGAGTCCGAAGTGTGGTGCGATGTATTATGCAGACCGTGTAGCAAAGAGTTCCCTGACTATGATGTACGTGTGTCAATTCTTGGTCACTTGCAGCGTGGTGGTCGCCCTTCTGCACGCGACCGTATCCTTGCAAATGTAGCAGGTGTTGGTGCTATTGAGGCCGTATGCGGGGACAACGTAATATTATGGTAGGTGTGAGAAACAATGAGGTAGTCTATGTCCCGTTGTCCAGAGGCTATCGGTTTCGAGATCAAGCCTTTCGATAAAAAGCTTAGTAAGGTGCTTGACGAGTTGAAAGTATCTAAAGGCTCTCACCTTGTTACTATATAGAAAATAATAATAAAAAGCAACAAGAGATATTTATGTCACAGATTAGTGGGCGTATCTCCCGGATTATCGGTCCTGTATCGATGTCTACTTTGATGCCAAGGGAAGAGATCCTGAAAGGTTCTGCCAAAAGATTCATGATGCCCCTACGCGTAAAACGTGCGAGATGGTCTAAGGATTTTGATTATCAGTGCAACCAACATATTGGTGAAAGATACGGGCGTGCGCTGGTGTGGCTATGGAATGGCACGGATGGATTGCAGCGTAACCTTGACCGGTTGTACCAACAGGTAGTCCTATCGTTATGCCAGCTGGTGACGGATTAAAGGGCCGTATGATGAACGTTATTGGTCAGCCACTATTGACGGTATGGAAGCGCACTGAGTATGGAAGGTGCTTATCTGTCACGTGAGGGCTCCTAAGTTCCCGAACCTCTCTACGCATAGGAGGTGCTTCAGACGGGTATTAAGGTCATCGGCCTGTGAACCTTATATGAAGGGTGGTAAGATTGGTCTTTTGGTCTGGTGCCGTGTGTGGGTAAGACAGTGCTTATCATGGGTTGATTAACAACATCGCTGGGGTCCACGATGGTTGTTCCAGTATTTGCCGGTGTCGGTGAGAGCGTACACGTGAGGGGTGGCGACTTGATTCGCGATATGTTTGGGTCGGTGTTATCACCGTTATGGTGAGAAGTTCCGCAAGGCAATGGATGGAAAGGCAGAGTGGGATCTTTCGCTTGTTGATCAGGAAGATTGCAGAAGTCTGAGCACCACTTTGTCCATGGACTGAAGATGGATAGACCACCAGGGCGTGCATGATGGCCTCTCTGGTCTGACCGGTGCTACGAGGAGTTCCGCGATCTGCGGAGGTAAGAATGGTGAGGCAGCAGATATCATGTTCTTCATCGATATTATCTTCCGTTTCACACTGAGCTGGTTCTGAGGTGTCAGCGTTGTTGGGTCGTAGCGCATCAGCCGTGGGTTATCAGCCTACTTTGGCGAGTGAGATGGGTACGATGGGGAGTACATATTACTTCTACAAAGCATGGTTCTAATACTTCAGTTCAGGCGGTTTGTGTGCCTGCTGACTTGACCGACGACCCTGCTAACTGCTGCAACTACCCACTTGGATGCGCGACAGAGTTTGGGCCGTAAGATTACCGGAAGCTTGGTATCTATCCTGCGGTAGACCCGATGGGTGGTACCTCACGTATCCTTGACCCACTGATTGTTGAGTAAGGCGTGTAGGTCAGTAGCTCAGAAGGTAAAAAGCAGTTGTTTGCAACGCACCTAACGAGGTGCGGATATTATCGCCATCTTGGGTATGGACGGGTTTGCTCTGACGAGGATAAAGTCGGTTGTGAACCGCTTGCTCGTCGTGTACAGCGTTTCCTCTCCTCAGCCATTCACTGCGACGCAGCAGTTCACAAGTGTTAAAGGGTGTTGTAATGGGCGCAATCGAGGAGACTATCAAGGGCTTCAATGCTATCTTGAATGGTAGAGGTTGGCGGGCCTGCGGGCAGAGCGTTCTTGAAACGTTGGTACGATAAGGGGATGTCAAGGAGAAGAGCTAAGCATGTCTTTTGGAGGCTACTAAGTAATCATCTTCTTGCACAAACTGAATAATAATTGAATTGTCTATGTTGACACTTAGAATGGTTTCTCCAGAGGATTGTCTTCTGCAGGCGGGGTGGTTGGTGTGCTGGTTCCTGGTACGAGTTCGGTCGTTTGAGAGTTCTCAATAATCACGCACTATCCTCTCTACACGCCTCGTTGAAAGGCGAGGTAGCTTACTGGCGTAAAGGTGATACTAAGGGGCTTCCAGCATGGTTGGCGGAGTTCGTTGGTGAAGAGAAAGAACTGTGCGGTCTTTGTGCTGAAATCTAGAGAGGTATAACCGACAGACAGCTGAATACGGATGATGGATGTTAACAGTGTATAGAGGTACCTCATAGAATAACTGGCTGTTGTATCGCGGGTCTCTGTCTTATTGGCGACACTCGTTGTGCCGGCTTACGCAGCAAACGGCTTAACGTGCTGGCTCTATCAGTGCTGTTTACTCGCTTATCGCCTCCTCTATCTGTGGAGGAGCATGGAAAGCGATAGCCGAGTCGAGTCCGCCTACAGTTACTAGACAACTTCTATCTTGCGGGCTACTGGTTTCGTCAGCGCTGTTGGCATTCCTGACCGTTGTCGTTTAGCCACCGTAGTGGTGTGAAAAAGAACGATGCGTGGTAGTCGTCTTTGTCGTTATCTTCATGCGTATTCTGCTCTTTGTGCTGTTGGCATTCTGACTGCAAAGTCTATTTTTACAAAGTGGAAAGAACAGTCCAGGTAATAATTAACGAGATAGAAATATCTCAAACATCTGATTTGTTATGGTGAGTGATGCTCTTCCTAGCTCTGCCTGGTGCTGCCGCATCAGCGAGTAAAGGAGGGTGTTAACCTGGGAGATATTGGCGAGGACATATCAAAGGACTCATACAGGTGGCATGTCGCCTTAATACTAGGTGATCAGCCAATCACTCATCAACTTGCCTGTCATTGTGAAGACATCAAATGGCAAAGCTGGTACGCGGGTTGGGCTGGAAGACTTCGCTGAGGAACCGTTAGAGGAAGGATCACACGCAGGCTATCGTCCTTGTAAGAACAACCGAGACCTGTTCATTGCAGCGACGAGGGGAACTACGAGCGTCGTATCGTTGAGTTACAGAAGGACGGCACAGAAGTGCGCCCTCGACCTCTCTATCACGAAGTCGAGTGTGTGTGTACTCTTCATTGATGCCATCATTCTCTTGCTGTGTGATCTTGATTCCAGCACGCATGGTGTCGTCGCCATCAAAGGTTACGGATACAGGCGCAAAAGGCTTCACTGGTTTGATGCATATGTTTGTGATGTATGTCTATGATGAGGTTATTAAACCGACATTAGGTGAGACTCGGAGAAGTATCACCTTATCTTCTGACGATGTTTTCTTCTTCATCTTTTGTGGCTAATGGTCGTAGGTGTGTGTGCCATTCCCACCAGGAGGTGGTAACCTTACAGATAATATAACCATAACCTTCTTCTTGGCTGTTGTACGTTCTTAGTAACCAACTTCTCAAGGAACCAGCAGTAATGGAAGGAGATAATCTTTTGGCGGACATTGCCCGCATGGTTGAGAGAGTTCCAGTGCCTTTCAGTGCCTGTGATAGAGATATTTGGTATCTTCTAGAAGCCCTTCGCGTGATGGTGCGTCTCTTTGCCAACATGATGGCAGGACATGCTGTCGCTGGCTTTAACCTGTATCATCTTCATCATGGCAACGATGTGTTGTCCTAAGTTCATCCATGACGATTGTGAGGTGTAGGTATGAGTATCTTCGTGATGCTTTTGGAGATGCGGTTAACTTTATTTTCAAGCTTTCGTATTCACGATGCTGAGTGCTGTGTTTATCTCTCTTTGGCACGTGTTCATGAGGCAGAAGGATAAGAAGGAGTGAAGGGGAGAAACCTGGCTTCTCATCTCCGCGAGAATGGATAGAAATAAAAATAATTAATAATTAAAAGAAAGAAACTATGTTGACTTGTCATTGTTATGTAATAACGACTGCAAAGTTGGGCGCCGCTATCGGGTGCAGATATCGCAGCCGTAGGCTGGAGTGTCGTAATGATGGTCCGGCATCGGTGGTCAGGCTATGGACGCTATGGCTCGCCCAGCCGAGAAGATCGGTGACTTCGTTCTGCTGTGATGTGCAGCTGCATTGGTAGGGTGTTGCCTTCTTCGCTGCAATTGTCGCTCTCCTCTGTGTATTCTAAACTACTCGAAAATTATTAAACAAATTGGTAAGAAAAGTAATTTAGCAACATGTCATTATTATTGCCCGGATAGTGGCTTACTCTTTTGGATGACTCTCTGTCTTTCTTAGTGGTCTTCTTCATCTTATGGAGTAGGGATTCCTTCTATCATTAAGATGGTGAACGAGCGCAAGGAGTACATTGACGAAATCTTGCAAACAGAAGAAGCCAACGGGCTTGCCAACATTCAGAAACAAGGTGAGCTGCTTGTGGAGGCACGTGAGAAACAGGCGCAAATCATGAGAGGCGTCCGAAACACGTGAACAACATAGTCGGAGAGACTGGGAAAAGGCACGCGACGAGTGCTCGCATCTTTCTGGAGCCAAGGCAGAATTGAAAGCCGAGAACAGGCTGCATTCGCGACATTCGTTCGCGGGTTGCAGAGCTTTCTGTGCAGATTGCTGAGATTACTGCATAAGGAACTCTCTCGGTTCAGCCGAGCAGACTCAGCTTATCAGCAACTTATTGGATGAAGTTGCTTCTTCTAACGGAACAGAAAGTAAATAATCGCTTATGAATACAGGTGTAATATCGGTTCGCTATGCTCGTGCGCTGTTGAAGTCTGCCTGTGAGCAAGGTATCGAGGATAAGGTGTGCTATCGTACAAACGACTTTGCGGTTACCTTCAGTGCCCGAACTCACATGACGAGTTAAGCCCGATGCTTCCGAAGGATAGAGCGCAAGCTGTCGAGAGTAGCCTGTGGCGACGACTGTCCTGAGCTTGTTGGTAACTTCCTTTCTCCTTGTCGCAGAGGGAGATCGGAAGAGTTGCTGCAACATGGCGAATATCTATGTCGCTCTGTATCGTAAACAGAAGAGACATCATTCGCGGAAAGGTCATCACAGCCTCGCCTGTCTCTTCCCGGACGGGAAGACAGATGAAAACACTGGTACAATCCGGAGGCACGGGGAACCGTTGAGTTCAACACTGAGGTTGACCCTTCACTTATAGGTGGCTTTGTTCTTGGGTACGATACTTACAGAATGGACGCCAGCGTGAAGAGCAAACTGAATGCTATCCTCACACAATTAAAAAAGTAATTAGATTAATAACATGTCAGATAAAATTAAACCAAGTGAGGTGTCTGAGATTCTTTTGAAAGAACTTCAGAAACTGCTAACTCTGAGGAGAAGTTTGATGAAGTCGGTAGCATGTATGACCGTCAGCGACAGTGTGCACGTATCTATGGTCTTCATGCTGGAAACCAACGGTTGCGAATTTGAGAATGGCACCATATGATTGTCATGAACTTGGAGGAAAGACAATGTCGGTTGTGTCCTTCTTGGTCTACTGGAAGGGTATCGAGGAGGACAGAGCGTGAAGCGTACACTCCGTATTGCCTCTATCGTCAATGACAACTTCTTGGGACGTGTAGTCAATCCGCTTGGAGAGGCTATCGATGGTAAGGGTGAAATCGACCTGACTGACTCTTTCGAAATGCCATTGGACCGTAAGGCTCCGGGTGTTATCTATCGTCAGCCAGTGAAGGAACCACTCAGACAGGGTTTGAAGGCTGTTGACTCAATGATTCCTATCGGTCGTGGTCAGCGTAGAGCTTATCGTGGTGACCGCGAGACGGTGAGACAGCATTTGCCGTTGATACTATCATCAATCAGAAGAGCTTCTACGAGCGAACGTAATCCTGTTTTATTGTATCTATGTTGCTATTGGTCAGAAGGCTTCTACCGTTGCTACGTTGGTGCAGAACCTCAAGGCGTGGCGCATGCGATACAATTATCGTAAGTGCAACGGCGGCTGATCCTGCTGCTATGCAGTATTATGCACCATTTGCCGGTGCTGCTATCGGTGAGTACTTCCGCGATCGTGGTTACTCTGCTCTCGTTATCTATGATGACTTGTCAAAGCAGGCTGCATCCTATCGTGAGGTATCATTGATTCTTCGTCGTCCTTCAGGTCGTGAGGCTTATCCTGGTGACGTTTTCTATCTCCACTCTCGTCTGCTTGAGGCGTGCTGCACTATCAACAACCAACAGGAGATTGCAGAAGATGAACGACCTTCTGAGTGTATGAAGGGGTCATGTACGTGGTGGTGGTTCACTCACCGCTCTGCCTATCATTACAGAGACACAGGCAGGTGACGTGTCAGCCTACATCCTACTAACGTGATTTCCAGTACCGACGGTCAGATTTATCTTGAGTCAGACCTCTTTAATCAGGGCTTCCGTCCAGCTATTAACGTAGGTATCTCCGTTTCTCGTGTGGGTGGTTCTGCGCAGGTTAAGAGTATGAAGAAGGTAGCTGGTACGTTGAAGATTGATATGGCTGCAGTATCGTGAGTTGGGCATTCTCTAGTTCTCATCAGATGATATGGACAAGGTTACAGCGATGACCCTCGACCGTGGACGTAAGAACAATCAGTTGCTTATCAGCCACAGTACAGTCCAATGCCTGTGGGTGAGCAGATTCTATCCTCCTGCGGTGTACACGGTTTGATGCGACGTACCTGTTGACGGATTCGCCGGTGTCAGGACCGAGTTCCTCGACACCATGCGCACTGCTCATGCCGATGTCATCAGCGATTTGGCTGCTGGTAACCTCGAAGTACTCTATCAAGGTAATCAGAAGTCATGGGCAATATTGCGGACCAATATAAATAAAGACAATACAGAATGGCATCCTTAAAAATCAGAGACTCATATCGCCGGTGTTCCGGTACTCGTAAGATTGAGTGCTATGAAGATGGTTACGTCGAGTAAGTTACACCATGCCCGAGTGCCATCGAGATGTGCTCCATACGGGCTATGCTCGAACACATTCTCAAAGGACCGCGTCTCTACGCCTGATACGGACACTCCGTTCGATGAGCAAGACCAGTGAGCAATGTTGCCTTACTCGTGTTCTCCTCAAGCAGTTCTCTCTGTGGTGGATTCAATGCGAATGTCATCAAGTTGATGCAACACCGATAGACGAATATCGTGCGCGGGGCCCATGCCGACAAGGATATTGTCATCTATCAGTAGGACGAAAGGTGTATGACAACGAAAGAAGCGTGGATATACCGTGCATATCGCTTATCTGACGCTGATAAACCAAATTCTGGGAATTACCGCAATATTGCCAAGGGTTGGGACCGAAATGGTTGGATGGCGAGTTTGATAGGTGGGGATTATCTATCATCATTTTCAAGAGTGCGAAGCGGATGCTCCAGCGTAAAATTTCCTTCCGATTGACCTTGAGGAAGAACTCAATGCCGACTCTACGCGCGATCTTTCATCAAATATTTCGAGCAAGGCTGCTAGGAATATCTCAAGAGAAAGGACAGTCTGAAACACAAGTCTAATAATGAGCTGTTACTCCTCTGAATGATGACTTCATCGTTGAGCCGGACCTGCATACAGTCTTGACAACATTGGTACGAAACTGCTACATCACATGGTTTATACTGCCCTACGGATAGTAATGCCTCGAGCATGCAGCGCGAATGGTTGCCATGCAGACCGCAACAGAGATAATGCTGACGAGCTGCTTCGTGGACTCAACTTGCAATATAACAAGTCGCGTCAGGCAGCCATCCCATCTAAGGTTGCTCGATATTGCGTGGTACGGTAAATAATTAATTACTTGTTTGCCTTTGGGGGCGAGCAGTGAATAGGAATCTACAGGGATAGGCGTTTGCTTATCCCTGTATTAGAATGTAGTTAGTGAGTGTGGTCAATTAATTAGCCCTAATTGGCCCAATAAGGCTAATGAGCCCCTGTAATCCTAATAATTTTATTAGCCAGCAAATAAGGCTAATTGGTCCAATAATCCCTATAATTTATCAGCCATTTAGCTTAATTAGCCAACACTTAATTCCCTGTTTGTTGTCAGAAAATAATTTACAAAATCCTCAATCCTCCTTGGATCCTCAAAATCCTCTAAAAAGTTCTTTTGGTAACTAACAGCTAATCAATAACTTGCAGGTGCTTTTTCAAAAATTACTTTGGACTTCAAAAGGGCGTTAGTAAAGAGGGCTTAAAGGGCATCTTTGCAAGCCAAATTAGGCATCTTTGAAAACCAATTGAGCATGTGTTAGTTTTGATTTGCATAAAAATAGCTTACAAACTTCGATTAATAAAGGAATAAAAAGATTCTATATAAAAGAGGATGTATCAAAATGATATGATGAACTCCGAAAGTTGAGGCTTTCGGGTTCATATCATTACTAATGTTAATTTTGACATACCCGACAGTGAGGCTTTTTATTTTTCCTTTAATTCTCTTTTGATATCAATATATATATATTTGCGAGCAAGTAAATAAATCTACTACATAACCTAAATATATTGAATTATGGAACACATCCACAGGTTTTTGGCTCATACCATCGCATCAGTGTGCACGCTGGCTGTAGCATAGTATTTCTTTAAGTCTATGATGAAAGCCGAAGGCACCCCTCGCATGATAAGTGCTGAATACGTACGTCGTGGTGCCATGGCGTATCTGAAACAACAATCAAAGTCGTTTTGATGGTTTTTGTCGTTCTTGTATTGTCTTCATATCATGGCTTACGGCTAGCTCAGAATGAATGGGTACCTTTCGCTTTCTTGACTGGCGGCTTCTTCTCGGGTCTTGCCGGTTTCTTTGGTATGAAAACATTACTATCAGTGCAAGGACGGCCAATGCAGCACGTGAGGGACTCAACAACGGACTCAAAATTGCTTTCCGTTCTGGGCGCAGTCATGGGTTTGGTTGTTGTAGGGTTTAGGATTATTAGACATTGCTATTTGGTTCATTGTCCTCTGTGGTTCTATTCCGATAAGATGACAACAGGCGAAAATGCTTATCACCATCACAACAACGATGTTGACCTTCCGGAATGGGCGCATCGACACGAGCTTTTGTTTGCTCGTGTGGGTGGCGGTATCTGTACAAAGGCTGCCGATGTGGCGGCTGACCTTGTGGGTAAGGTCGAGTAACATCCCCGAAGACGACCCGCAACAGCAACGATTGCGCGACAACGTGGGCGACAACGTGGGTGACGTGGCGGGTATGGGTGCCGACCTCTACGGGCTATTGCGGTTCGATTCTTTCAACCGCGAGCGCAGGTGCAACCAGCCTTTGCAGCCTCATCAGGCGAGATGCGGTTGCGTGCGGTCGTGCGCCAATGCTCATCGCTGCGGTGGGTGTTTTTGAGTTTGTTTGGTATCTTCTTGGTAGGAACGAAAGAGGTGCGACTATGAAGGACCTCCTCCGCCTTAGGACTCGGTACGAACACGGCTGCCGTGCTCAGTGCTGCTTAGTTTTCCCTATTCTCTACCTCTTAGGCTTGGAGAAATTGGCTCGGTGTTAGCTTCTCAGTGATTGCTGGTTTTGGCAGCTGGAGTTATCATCGGTCCAGGCAACGAGGTACTATACTTCTCAAAGCTACATGCCAACAAAAGGCTGTTATTTCTGAGGCGGAGTCAGACAGGTTCGTAACTGTTATTATAAAGGTATAGACACAGGTATGATTTCCCACCTGCGTTCCTGTCCTTTCTATTTCCATGCTAATTATGCTGAGTTACCTCTGCGCTAACAGCTTTGATATGTCTATGTCTGCACTTTCCATTCAACACGGACTCTATGGTATCGGTATCGCTGCGGTTGGTATGCTCTCCACCTTGGGCATCACTTTGGCGACAGATGTACGGACCGATTGCCGACGCTGGCGGCAACGCTGAGATGAGTGAGTTAGGGGCAGGAAGTGCGCCATCGCACAGATGCTTGACGCGATTGAGCAACACCACAGCAACTACGGGCAGGGCTTTGCTATCGGTTCAGCTGCGTGGCAGCTTTTGGCACTGTAGCTTCTTATATCGAAAGAAATTAAGATTGCCATGGCTCGTGTCGGTACGCAGATGACCAACGTTGCGAGGCGAAACCATTGATACGCAAAAGGCAACGGTTCGGAACTTTGTGAACTTCTTCCAAGTAAACTGATGAGATCAAAAGGTGCTTGTCGGTGCTTTCATCGGTGCCATCAGCGGCCTCTTCTGCGGACTTGCAATGGGTGCAGTGGTGAGACAACAAGCAAGATGGTGACAAAGTGCGCCGTCAGTTCCGTGAGATTAAGGGATATGAGGAACAGGCACGAGACTATGGACGATGCGTGGAAATCAGTACACAGGTGCGCGCAACGAGATGATTATTCTTCACTTTTAGCCATCATTATCCCCAGTCATCGTTGGTCTTCTGCTCGGTGTGGCAGAGCGTATTGAGGCTTGTTAGTAGGCGGTTTGGCGTAAAGACCGCACTTGCCGTATTCATGTCATCATGCGGGTGGTGCGTGGGATGCGAAGCAGTATATCGAAGAAGGCAATTTCGGTGGTAAGGCTCCGATGCTCACCAAAGCTAACCATCGTCGGTGACACCGTTGGTGACCCATTCAAAAGACACATCCGGACCATCGCTTAACATACTTATAAAACTCATGGGTATGGTCGGCATCGTAATGGAGGACTCACGGTGCCTGCTATAAACTAAACTCAGGTTATTTTCACGAGAAAGAAAATTTATTTTCATGATATTTATCTTCAGAACAAAAATATCATGAAAATAATTCGTATTGTTATAACCAATGGTTTTTGATACTCTGTTCTTCTTGTGTTCTTGTACCTATGCTTTTTATGTCTTTACAGATTACCTCATCAACTTGTCTACATCAACCAACCAAAAGAATAGTGTATTGCCCATAATATCCTCTCTTTCCTATTGCCTATTTGTATTAACTTTGCCTACGTTTATAAAATAGAGTGGGGCTTGCAAGCTAGTAATCTCATAGCGTCTTTGAAAGGATGCCTTGAAAAAGGCGGTCAGAGACAGTCGAAAGCGTATAACACTAACTATTATGCATAAACAATTATTATTCGGTTTATTATTAGTCGTCATTAACAGCTGCGCCTTTACAGGCTGATGACTATCCTGCTGGGAGGCTATCTCTTCGGTCAGGCAACAGCACCAAGCGGGTAATGAATGGCGAGTCACCCGGTGCATTGGGTTACTAACAAGCTGCCAGCGCATGCGTTGCTCTTCTTTCTCGTCAGTTGACGAGGCAAGAAAAGGTTTGCGGAGGTTTGCAAGGACTATCTTTCTCTGACATGATATTTTCACTTCTCAAAGAGATCTGATGAGCGTCAAGGACTTCTTTACAAAGGGTTATGATGACAGCAAAGTGGGGACCGTTTGCAGGTGCCTGTAGCTGGAATATGGCGGGTATTCAGAAGGATGGGACATTGAAGTATGGTGTACCTAGTCTGTAAATCAGTGGGTTATCTTTAAGTATAACATCGAACCGGGTGACTGGAAGAGGGTGTTATGCGTGAACCGCCAGAACTATACCACTTACGAATATCGTAATGAGGTGGGTTTCGTTCGAAGAAAGCTTTGACATTCCAACAACTTGGGACGAGTGAAAGTCTACCTGAACTTTTGATGGTGTAGACTCATTCTTCTGTTGTGGATTAATGGTCGTTACGTGGGTTTCTCAAAGAACTCACGCAATACGACTGGTCGATATTACTCCTTATATCACTAAGGGAAAGAACGAGGTAACAGTAGAGTTTTATCGTTCGTCTGACGGTAGTTTCCTCGAGCTGGATATGTTCCGTCTTCCAGGTATCTTCCGTGGGGTGAGCGTAACAGCTACTCGAAGAGTACATGTTGCTGACGTAAGACTATCCCTTCATTCGCTGATGGGTAGTGCTGTCGATCTCAATACAACATTACAGAACCTCACCGCAAAAGAATGCAAAAGACTTGCACCTTCGTTGGAGTGTCTATCAAGAACAGACTCTTTGCGGATGACAACGAGTTGGTGGCAACCTTCGAGGATGCGAGCTAAGACCACTTGTAGCAACAACGGACAGACTAATGTTCGTCAGACGCCTTACCGTGAACAATGCGGCAGCATGGACGCTGAGAGCCTAACGTCTATGTTATCGTTGGTGAGCTGATGCAGGTAAGAAAGTTGTTGAAACGATAAGTTTCAAACTGGTTTCCGTACGGTTGAGATTAAGGATACACCTGCAAATCAGGACGAGTTCGGTTTTGGCTGGAAGATATTACTATATCAATGGAAAACCAGTGAAACTCAGAGGTGTAAACCGCCACGATACCAACCCGTGACAGGGTAAGGTTATCTCTCGTGAGCAGATGGAACATGGATTATGCTGATGAAGTGTGCGAATATCAATCACTGCGTACCTCTCGCTATCCTAACGACCGCCTTTGTCCTCTCTGCAACAAGTATGGTATCTACTTGCGAGAGCAGAGCAAACATTGAGGAGCCATGGTACTTCTATGGCATGCATTTCTCCACGTGCCGAGTTCAAAGCAACCCGTTGACCGTGTAATGGCAATGACACGTCAGTTGGTTAATCAACTTTCCAATCGTTATGTCGGGTTTGGGTAACGAGGCAGGACCAGGTCATAACTTTGTTGTAACCTACGACTCTCTGAGAAGGCATGATGCTTCAAGACCAGTACAGTATGAGCGCAACAACGACATCGTGGACATGGGTTCTAACCAGTATCAAACGTATTGCCGGACGTGATGCGGTGAAGATGGAGTATCAAGTATCCTTTTCCATATCTCAGAGTATGCCCATTCAATGGGTAACGCTGTTAGTAACCTCGTTGACTATTGGGAGGCAATAGGTCTACGAACTTCTTTATGGGTGGTGCTATACGGGACTGGATTGACCCGGTATGTACAACCACAAAAGACGGCTAGCGTTACCTCGCTTATGGTGGTGACTTCGGTGATACGCCTAATGATGGACAGTTTGTTATGAACGGTGTTATCTTCGGTGATGAGACTCCCAGCCACAGTATTATGAGGTGAAGAAGGTGTGTCAGTATATCGGAACAACTGGAAGGATGCTAAGACAGCTACTTTGGATGTATTCAATAGAACTACTACTCTGATGATCTCAGTGGTTATGCAGTGTCTATAGCCATGACAGCTGATGGTGTCAACCGTTAGAAGGGGCGACCTTGAGGCTTGGTAGTGTGCCTGCAAGAACACATAAGAGTATTACAATCGCAGGACTCAATGAGGTGACGGCCCCAAATAAAGAGTACCTCCTCCACATTACCCTATCGCCTCAAAACATGATATGCCATGAGCAAAAGGCAGGATATGTTCAGGCTGAAGAGCAGATTTGCCTGTACAGGTATGGCAAGCTCGTCCAGCTATCGCTCACCATAGGTAAGGTGAATATGTCTGCCGTAAAAGGACAATAAGATAGTCTTCTCAGCAAGACCTCACTAACGACATTCGACCTCACAAAAGGTACGATTTATAACCTTCAGTACGATGGTGAGACTATCATTGCAGATGGTTGTGGACCCGAGTTGAATGCTTCCGTGCATGGGTTAACAATGACAATGAGCTTACGAAGCATGGTATGCAAAACGGTTTGAACAATACCTGACAAGTGTACTACTTACAACCCACGCAAATGCTGACGGTTCTGTTTCAGTTGTGTTCAATGTTGAGTCTGAGGCACCTTATGGTTATCGCCTTGAAGGCTTAAGTACCAACTGGAGAAGCTCATCAGGTATAAGGAAAAGCCATTTGGTAGGACGATTTCCGCTTCAATACGCAGGTGGTTACTATCTTCCTGACGGTAGTATTGAGGCGAGCAGTGCAATACAAGCCTAATTTGACACTCGCTAGGTTGGGTTATACCGTACGTGTTCTAAGTCCTCAGTTTGTTCGAATTTACTATGGTCGTGGTACTGTTGACAGCTATCCGGACCGTAAGACAGGTCAGATGATTGGCATCTACGAGCAACAGGACGTTAATGATGAGTTCGTTGCTTCCCTAAAGCCAGGAAATGCAGGTAACCATCCAGGGATCTCGTTGGCTCTCTCTCACTGGTAATGACGGCAACGATGCCCTCTATGTGCGATTTTCGTGGCTAAGGATAAGATGAGTTTCTCAGCGCTTATGGTCGGATATACAGTTGCAATGGCTAATCACCCACAGAACTGCCTCAGAGCGAATACGCATTGCATCTTGAGCAGATCATCACTGGTCTTGGTGGTAACAGTTGTGGACAGGGTGGTCCGTTATTGCGCGACCGTGTGAGCAACGCCACATACCTTCGGTTATAGATTCGTCCGATGAACTCTGTTAAGACCAACGACCTCGTTAGCAATGCGAATGTAGAAATCTTAACGGTGCCACCACTTACCATCGTACGTGATGGCGAAGGCAATGTGACAATCAATGCAAATGGGCGAAGGGCGACATCTACTATCGTTAATGACGGCAAGAAGGCTGTGAAGTACTGGTCCTGTTAACTTGCGCAATGGTGGTACGATTTCAGCTTGGACAAAAGGAAATGATTGGCTTGTAACTTCTCAATCCTTCTCACGCATTGAGCATCCCATTGTCGGTGGTCTTCGCTTTAAGTCAGGAGAGTGGTGAGGCGATGCAAGCCATCTTACCGATGGTAACGAAACAACTACTGGCACACAATGTACTCTGTTACTGTGGCTAACTACCCACACTGGGTTGACTTCGACTGTGGTGGCGTGAAGACTATCAAGGGTTTCACCTACCTCCACGTCAGGACAGCAACAATGGTAACATCAAGTACAGCATTCAGGTTAGCAACGACGGCAAGACGTAGGGCAAGGCTGTTGCTGAGGGTGGTTGAGAACAACAGAAAGGAAAAGACTATCCTTCTCGCCACACCTGTTGAGCTCGCTTTGTTCGTCTGACAGCCCTCGGTGAACAGTGCGGTCAGGACTTCAACCGGTGCTGAGTTCAGGTATTGATAAAATAAAGCTTATTATAGTCATTTGATAAATAAAAGATAGGGAATCATAATTTGTCATTCCCTATCTTTTTGTGTTCTCACTATCTGTCCGTAACATGCCATCACATTATTTACATTCACTATTCGTTCTATGTTAGCTGAATAGTATGAAGTGTTTCAATTATATTGAGTAAAAAGCAAAACTGATTCTTCGCTTTTTGTAAATCAGAATTATTTTTGAATAGATTTGCTTTTATCAATAATTAATTATATTTGCAGTCGACAAAAAATGCGGATAGGTGCAAAAATATAGAACGGCATGGAAAATAAGACGTGATGCGTTACTCAAACGATTGATAGATTTGAGACATAATGGAATGATTAAGGTCATTACTGGTATGAGGAGATCGACAATCATATCTTCTCTTTAAGTTATTTTCAGAGCTTTAAAACCGAAGGAGTGAATGACGAACACATTGTTATGGTCAATCTTGAAGATCGAAGAAACAAAGTGTTAAGGGACCTGATAAGTTTAGCGAATATATAGATAGTAGATTGAAAGATAATCAGATGCACTATGTTTTACTTGATGAAGTCCAACTGATTGTGATTTTGAAGATGTGCTTAACTCATACTCTGCAGTAAGAATGCTGATATATATGTTACAGGGTCTAATGCTCGTTTTCTGTCAAGGATATAATAACAAATTTCGAGGTCGTGGTTTTGGAGATTAAAGTACATCCTCTTTTCCTTTCTTGAAATACATAATGCAAAACCGAATGAGTCAATTGAGAATCTTTGGATAGGTATATGACTTATGGTGGGTTACCACAGGTAGTCCAATGGCTTCTGTGCAGAGAGAAAGTAGACTATTTACAAAGTTTGTTTAAGCATACTTATTTAACGGATATAAAGAACGATATGATATCAAACTGGATGGTGATCTTGAAGAACTGATAAGTACGTTAGCTACTGTGGGTGGTTTGACTAACCCAAGGAAAGCGCAGACACTTTTCCGAACAGTAAAGAAAAGTACGATAAGTCGAGATGCCATCAAAGTTTATTTAGACACTTGCAAGAGGTCATTTGATTATAGAACGTGTTACGTTATGATATTAAGGGTAAACGTTATATAGATACGCCTTCCAAGTTTTATTTTGAGACTTAGGGACTGAAATGCTCTACTTAACTTTCGTCAAGTAGAAAGAACTCACTTGATGGAAAATGCTATTTATAACGAATTACGTGCTCGTGGGATGTCTGTGGATGTAGGTGAGGTTGTTGGAACACTAAGGATGAAGAAGGAAGAAGATTTAGAAAGACACTTTGAAGTAGACTTTTGTTTTGTAACCAAGGTTATGAGAGAACTTATATTCAATCAGCTTTCAGCATTCCTGATGATACGAAACGTGACCAAAATTACAATCACTTAGAAGAATAGATGATTCGTTTCAGAAAAGAATTGTTATAAGTGGTGATCATAGCCCTCGTTATCAGAATGAAGATGGTATCTTGTTATTGATATCTATGATTTCTTAATGGATAGAGGTTCTATAAATGGTGCTGGTTGATAAATGATAGAGTATATTAAGCATATAGTTATAGTGCTTTTGTTATCCTGTATATTCAAAGGGTTGGTCTTTTTGGTTAATAGACTATATTTATATAACAGGAGGGTGTGTCAAAATGCAAATTAATAACTTGATTACTCTTTCAAGACTATGTAGGTTTCTAAAAGCAAAAAGAAAAGACATTCTTTACTCAAATCAGTGCAGAAATGGTCTTTTTAATAGTGTTTCAAACTGTAAGATTATCAAAATGGTATTTGTGTTTTGACACACCCTCTTTTTGTTTGCCAAAGTAAAAATTATGTTAGGTAGAATCTACGTCCATTTCGTTCTGTTGTATTTGTTGTAGGTGGGAAAAAGATTCTTTTCGCGCCAAGTGATGAGGTTGAGATGAGTGGATGAGGTTCCTTTCCGATGGTTGAAAGGCTGTATAGCTTGTTGTTTTCAACGATATCTTGTCTTCTTTCAAGACCATTAACGAGGCGGATAGAGGTCCATCGGACAAGTCTTGACTTAACGCTTCGTAGCTCATTCACCTTTCCTACAAGCTTTGGATAAGGCAAAGCGTGTCGCTACGCATATTCGTGAGGGACATTACGTATCGGACACGTTGGGAAGGTGGATCAATTACCATTGGTTCGTCGTTCAATATCACACCAAATCGGTCATGAGGGATCTTCACTCTGCAAAGCTGTTAGCTTTTATACTGGATGCAAAAGCATTAACATCTCGTCATTACCAGTGTTCTTCAACGCACGCTTTTCCCTCACGGTGCAACGCGGATAATACCTTCGGTTAGGAAGACCTCACCATCAACCTGATATTCACATGCCTTTAAGGATGAAAAGTAAAGTTTCCTCGTGTGTCTTGTGTGTGAGAGGAAACCACTATCCTGTCCGGGAACGAGCGTGCGGAATGAAGATCGCTACCTGTTGTCTACTGAGTGCCTGACCAGCGAATATCTTACTGGGATCTCTATCTCTCAGGTAGGAACACGCAGTCCTTGATATCGCTGAGCTTACCTACGTTTACTGCTGTGAAGTTCTTACCGTTCTTGATCGTTTCAACTGTTTTCATAATTCTTTTGTTTTATTGTTTTGTTTGTTTTGATGATGCAAAGGTATTGACTTTCAATTTGTTCTAGCAAGTAGGCACGCAAATGTCAGCCAGTTACTTTGAGGTAAGTAATGCTGACAATGAAGCATTAATATGTGTGTTTTATAGTTTAACACTAAAAAGATGCGAGTCTTAAGCTTATAATAGTTACTTTGTGCAGTAATATGACTTAAGAACTTATAAGAATGAATAGAAATGAAGTAAAGAGATGCCTTTATCCAGTTGTCCTGTACGTAACGTGCACTGTCAAGAGTGAGGGATGAGTGGTCTGATGTTGGTGCTTTTCACATTTAGAAAAGCAATGACTAGCCTTGCTCTGAGGAGCTGCAACGCAGCATCGATGTCTCAAAGATAGCTTACTGCAACGTTGAAGACGTTGGAGGGAGATGAGCTTATCGCTAGTGAAGCCTTCCCTGAGATACCGCCCTCGTGTCAGATATTCGCTTTTCAGAGAAAGAACGAAGCCTCTTACCGCTTATCAATAACCTGATTTCGTGGGCAAGCGAAAAGCCTGGAAGATATCATAGAGTCGAGAAAGCAAGTATCTGTTGAAAGTGGGCTTTTTAGTGTTTTAGTGGTCAATGAATTAAGTGTGTGTAATCTAACTTTGTAAATATTTTTCCTCCTTCGATTTTGGTTTGAAGCAGTACGTTTGAATTTACGCCCTTTGGCTTGCAAAGATGCTGCTAAGCCCTTACTAACGCCACTTTACGTACTAAGCACCTTTAATCACCCTTGTAACTATCTGATTTTATAAAGGCTTGCAGCGGTGATAAAATTACGTGGTTTTAGTCCCGCTTTCTTAGTCATCTTGATAATATTGTATTAATATTTCAAGACAGAAGACCAGAACCTCCGCTACCGCCAAACCTTTGCGCATTCTCTGTTGTGATTGCTATGTCCACTCGTGTGCCTTATGTAATGAGACTTACTTTGTCGATTCCATATTTCGGAAGAACCTTATTTATTCAAATCATTTTAATCAATACTCCTTGACATAATCAATATATGGATGCGAAAGAGGTTTTGCAGTGATTCTAAGTCTGTATATAATATCTTCACAAAATCCTTTAGAATTGGATCCTCATGATATTTTGCTATTAGCAACGATTTGCATCCAAATTCCACGGTTTCCAGATGGGAAATGCAGTTTGTTCTCTTAACCAAAGTCATTCCATTCCAAAAGTTTTATTATTATGGGATGCAACTCTTTTCATCCAATCCATAAAATATGGAGTCTCTGCATAATCTTTAAAAGATATAATCCAATGTTCAGTGTCTAATGCCAGCAGTGACTTGTGTATGAGTATTTCGAAGAAAGTATATTTTTATCATACTTTTCAATTCTATGATGAAAACTATCAATAATCTGTGAGCCACTTTTCAATATTGTCTTCACCGAGTAATGAGTACTCTTTGTTAATCCTAATTTTATTAAGAACTAAAGAGATGAAATTTACTTCATGACTATGAGACTTATTATACTCACCAAAATCATTTCTATCTTTTCATATTTATTTTCGTTCTTCCACGACCGAGTGAAAGTAGAAGAAATAAGTTAGGTTTATTGAAGTATATATTCTTTAAAAGTATATGAATACCATGGGTCTCCATAAAAGAGGAGTCTATGATTTGCGCTTTCTAATTTGATGAGGTCCAACAACTGTAATCTTTTAATTCGCAAACAAAAGAAAGCAAACATGGAGAGTTTCTTGAGGATCTGCTAGGTCTTCAAATATATGATGCCATTTATCTATATTATGTGTAAAAGAACTTTCTTGTACCGTTGTATTATTTCCTTAATCTTTGATTCACACTGAGACTTCATGCGGAGAGATATTGTTCCGTTTCTGTAGCACCTAAAATTTGACTCTCGTTTCTTTGTGAAAAGCAAAATATCTAAAAATAAGAATCCACTTGCCTTGTTGAGATAGCCGTTGACATCTTCTTTCTTGCTCCAAACATAGATGACATACCTGATATACTACCCTGTTTTTGGGCGAGACACATCTGCAATGACTGTCATTTGTGTCCGATATGCTAATATGTTGTTCTTCAAATTTGTGTTTTGGATTATTTGTGCAAATGTGGGATGTTCGAATACAGAGCTATATGATGATGATATTCTTAACGATCTTGTTGGGTCGTCGTAATAAGCTAAACTATCATCGTCTCGCTAAATGTCCTATATAATTCTATGTTGGAAATGTTTGTATAGTGATATAGCAGATATCAGCAATGTTTGGCTGGCCATTATCTCATTCCTTTCTATACAATCCATCGCAAATGTAAAACATTGAAAAACCTCACAATGTCTCTTGGATTCTCAAATACATTTATTATATTGTCTGTCTCAAAGGATACTATTTATTATAAAGTCTTTGTTCTGTGCAACTATGTTCTCGTCTGTCAAGTTATATTGAATACCTTTTAAGTACAGCGTGTTGCTGGGAAAGACATTCATAATTAATGAACTTTCAAGATAAATCTCTTGGGCTTTTATACCCAAACGTTCCGAGATAGGCATAGGTTCCTTTATCAATAACGTTAGAAAGGTTCGGAAAGTCTGCAAATTATCTCTTATAGATTCAGTGTCAACTTTATCTCATCATCATTGCAGCCTATCTACATCATCAATAGATATAATAATAGGTCAGTGTTGTTTAGAAATTTCATTATTCGGTCATGTTCTTCAACAGATCTTTTCTTATACAATAGATTTTAGCATGAAGATAATATGTATTTGGGGCTTCTTCAGCCAAATGCGGATAAATGAAGAAAACATTCCTTTGGGTACAATGAAGTGTTTGTCCAACTATGATATAGAATAGAGAAAAATTCTGTAATGATTGTTTCGGGCTTCTCCATAAAGCCAGGTCTAATTCTATTATTTCTGATATTCTTTCTTACTAATAATTTTCTTCATTTGGCATAAGAAGAAGTTTTCCTGTAAAAGGTTCCTTCAAGCAATACTAGTAAAAGTTTGGATTCTCTACAAAATGACTATCCAGATGTTGAAAGTTTTGTCAAAAGTGTTTTTAAGTGGGATACTCCTACTATACTTTGTCTGTTGTAGTGGGGTATCTATAAAAGATGGAGCTTTCAGGACTTGCAAGTGCCTGAAAATCTTTTCTATAAGGTTATAGAATATATATTCATAAAAATAATCCAAAAAAACAAATATAAATAATTTCACAATAGGAGTAAAGTCAGGTACCACAAAACTTAAACCCAGGAAAAGTAATAATAAACTCCCATAGTGTCGTTGAGATTTTTCTTAGTTTCTCTTTCAGATCGTCATATCTTCTGTTGCTTTCCAAATAATTGGAAATATTTGTAATTTATTAACTGTTCATTGTCAATCATAGCGTGAAGTTTGTTAGTACGACTTTAAACAACAACCACCAGCCCGGCATGAACACCGGGTATGGGCTGAACAACAGACCCTCAGACAGCTTCTATGAGTTGACGGGACGTATCAGCAACAATTTTACTACCAGAATATGGTAAAACAACAATCTTGTCGGAGATGACACGAAGGTATCAGTGCGAAGGTCGTTTTATGAGTTGTCCAAAGTGTACTGTTATTCTTTGTCCATCTGCTTATGGCTCATGTTTCCTACTGTCTTGAGTACCGAGAAAATGATGTTGGACATCTTTACATTGTACAGCTATGGCTTCTGGTTTCATGGTTCTTGTATCGCTGTTGATGTAATCTCTATGAGTAGCTATCCATGCAGCCTCTGCCAGTCATCAGTCAGGATACTTGTTGCACGGAAGGTCTTCCTCCGCTTGCAGTTCTTCTATGTTGCTCAATAGTAGAATGTAATTTATTAATTTATCAATCACTTAGTAATTTGTTGGTGCAGTGACACTGGAAGCAGCAGCCACCCAGCCCGGCATGGGAACACCGGGCATGGAAGGCCGAACAACAGACCTATCAGACAAACTTCTATGGGTTGACACGGACTATCCGCCCGCGTTACTGCTGGAATATGGTAAAACACGTAATCTTATCGGAGATGACGCGAGTCCATCAATTATGAAAGGTCGTTTATGAAAGTTGCCAAAAGTCCTTGTTATTCTTATCCCTTCTTGTGTCCTGTTTCCTATTCTTGGGTACCGAGAAAATGTTGGACATCTTTATTATTTGACTATAGCTTCCTGCGGTTTCATGGACTGCTTGTGTCGCGCAGGCCATTTCCCGATCCGTAATCTCTATAGATGGCTATGCAGCCTCTATGATCATCGGTCCAGATCTTGTTTATACGGAAGATCTTCTCCTTGCAGTTTCCTACTCCACTATTGACAGGTCATTATTAGTGAGATAACTGTGAACTGGTTCTCGTTACAGATCTTCATCGTAGATTTCTGTCAGTATACATGGCTGCCACCTGCAGGTATCGACCAGAAGCTCGTAATTGTTCCTGTTGGTCTGTAACCTTCGTATGGATTTTGTCCTTGAGTATGCGTATCGTCCGCCTGTGACGAGCAGAATCCAGCCACAATCTTGAGGAGAAGCAACGCATCCTCCTTGGTGTTAGAAGCCCTTGACGGGCGTCGGTCTTGCAGACTGCTCAGGTGTCTCACATAACTGCAATTTGACGATTGCTTTCACCCTTTATGCTTGAAGGTGACTCTGGTCTTCCCTTATGCAGTGTGACCTGTCGTAATATTCTCTTTCTCACGGATGTATATAGGACGAGATGTCACCGGCGCGCAAAGACGCACTAAGTTTGGCTACATCTACCTTATCGGTCTTCATCACCTCCTCGTGCTGGTGGTCGAATTTGTCTGGTCACATTGATTGATACCATCACGCCAAGGCGTAGTGTGGAAAAACCACTGGAAGCCTGGCTCATACGGCATAATTTTCACCATCGAAATGCTTCTTCAAAAAGTCCAAAACGTCTTTGCAGAGCTTACCGGGTACTCTCTTTGTATTCTCGGTCAGCACGAACCTCCCAAGTTTTGCGTGCACATCAATTCGTGTAAATCTTTTGTCCTTTAAAGTTGTTTCTTTGCATATCGTGCAGTTTCTAATTGTTTGTCATTTTCGTTTGCACTACAAATATACAATCCAATTATTATCCTTGCCAACATTTTCCTTGAATATGAAAAAACACCGCGGTGGTTTGCCATGCGGCCGGAGGCGCGAAGCCTCCGAAGAGCAACTTTAAACTTGTCTCTGTGTTAGCCTTTGCAAACATGGCGCTTATAAATGCAATAAATGCTGGGCATAAGAAAAGATAAAGTAACGATTGCACTATCATCGGTCACCGTTTTTTGTTACACATACATGCTCTGATAATCATTGATAAACTTGAAATACAATTAGTATTACAAGAATACAAATCATAGTTTGTATTCAGATAAAACTACAATTTTAGGTCTTTCTTAAATTCTTGGAACATACATAATCCTCCAAAGATCTTATTTATTTATTTAATTCATATTTATTTATATCAGATGTCTTTTGTCTTATATAGCTGAAACTCTACATCATGGATTCCCTATCTTCATTTTATAGCGTAATTCTTGTATCTTTCATTTATGCTCTATTTGGTGTTCGCTTCTAGACTCTCTGAGATCATTTTTTGAGTTTGATACTAATGTTTTAATCCTTCCAAGCGGACGATGTTGCCCTTCCCTCGTTGTGACCCTTAACCTTGATCTTGTGCGGGCATTACGATATTTGCCAATCTTTGCAAAGTCTCTGCAGTGACAGGGTATCGAAAAGTTCGTTAGACTGATGAAGGATTTCTTCACCATTCTTGTCATACGGAAGTTACCATCATGTGTGTCGCTGTAAACCATGAGCAAGTTAGCGGACTCCAGGATGATAATATACTTACGATAAAGCGTATTGCAGGATTGAAGGTCGGTCTTTAAGGCGCTAGAATAGCCACTTTCGTAGAACAAACATCAGTACCAACCGATACGGTGGTTCTCGTAATTCAGCCGACAACTCGTCGACATGCTTCTTGATTGAGGAAACATGTTCAATAACGCCAGCGTTCGCGCTCCGTAGCATCTTCTTCTCTGATTGCTTGCCTGGTAAGCTGTCAGCGAAACCTTGGCATCAATCACCGCGTTCTTCGTTTGGGAGAACAATCGCTGGGTCGGAAGTTGTGCGTCCCTTATCTTTGCTTGGTCTCTTGCAGAAAATACTGGTGACCCTAGACTGTTACAGTCTTCCAAGGTCTTATCGGAATCATCTCTTATTCACTTGCATCTTAGAGTACCTTTAGGCTTGTCGCCGACAAAACAACATCATTAAATGCATTCGTTGTTCACCAATTCCTTTACAGCCCATTCTTGGTTCTGTGCTGATGGTCATTTCCTGCACTCTGCATGACGTTTCGCCTCTTGAAGGTTGTTTTTTATCTCCATTGATATTCTTCCCCACTGTTGTTTGTAACAAATCTGATTAAAGTCTCTAAAACTCTTTTTAGCAGCATTGGGCATCTAAGCGTTCTTTGTCAGCCCGTGTTGTCTTCTCTGACTCCTTCTAACATCCCCAAACATATGTGCCTCTTCTGCAAGGTCAACCCTCATGCTGCAGTTCATTTGCCATCTTCCATTTCTATGTCTTGACCTTCTTCTACCATCTCATTAACAGGATGGCTAATTATCACAGCAATCTTCTGTTCCTGTGCTGATTTGTTTTGTCAGTATGTTCTTTCAAAGTAGATGATATACTGTTCTTTTTGTTGATTTTCTCTTCAGATGTGGTATAACAGATAATGAATAACATGAAGTTTAATATGAGGATTTTTATCAGTAAATACCTTATTAAAATTGAAACATTCTAATAAAATCAATTTCATTCTTGCATCATAATTTCTTTTGTGTTGTGCTATCTTTCCTGTGTGCTGACGTCGTGATCTTGCTCATAAATATTTGATTTTATTTCTTTGGTGCCCTCAGTTAATAGTGCAGTTGACAAATACTGGGTGTAAGGTGGTATTATGATCTTCCTGGGTGAGGACAGCAGAGCAATTGTCAGATAATCTTGCCGGGCGTTGGAAGGCATGCCGATGGGATTGAGATTCTGCTATTAGAAGCAGCGGTCCTGCGCCTGTTTGGTCGGCAGCTGCTGCTTGGTGGTGCGGGCTGCTGGCGTGCGGTTTGCTGCCACGGGACGGGCAAACTTATCACGGTGGACATTAACGTTGCTTCTTCTTTGATTTGTCAACAATGAGCCGTGTGCCATTGTTGATGAACTTTGCCGCTTGGCGATTTTGTGCCATGTCGTCTGCGCTTCGGTGCTTCGCGGCGTCTGGCTGCGCGGTATCGTCGGGCAACGCAGGCGGTGATGAGAAGACGGCAATCCGAATCTCAATGGTAAAGGCACTGAAAGTCCGTTCAAATCCCGCTGACGTACCGATGCTTTTCAGCTGGGACAAGGCTGATGTAAATATCGTGGTAAATCAGGAAACGAGGAAAGCGCCGAACCGATGACTGATTGGCGTTGTCAGGCTTTATCAGGGCTGGTTCTGAAGTGCGCGAAATGAAATCGAGACGGAACTGCAATGCATCGCCTATGTGAACCCTTGTCGGCTGGTACAGTAACATCAAAGAGACTGTACCGTGCCAGTTGCGAACCAGAGACACTTGGCAGCTGTTGTGGCTGATAAATCCGGGGACATCGTTATATAACGTCTGCGAACAATCTGTTGACGTCATCCTCCGCCGAAACCCGAATCTTTGATTCATTGATAACATCCGAATTATAAGTAAGGGCAAAGACCGTTTTACAACTGGGTTTGGGCAGGAAAATCCCTTGTCTCCGGCAGCTGATTACTTTTCAGGAAGAGATTGACGAGATGCTGAGAGGTGAATAGTTGTGCTGGTTTTATTGTTGTTGTCAATTCCATTGCAATGCCCAGTTACAAAGTGATATACGTACGCTAATACTGGCGTAACTCATTAGCTCGTACTTTTCTGTTTTTGTGATTGCTGATTTTACTTTGATAGATAATGTGTTTGTTGATGATATAATTACTGACAAAGCGTAAATACTGAAATTAAAAGTGCAGACGTGGTTCTGTTTTTTTTTGTGAGGGTTTTTATTCTTGTAATCGAGATGCCATTAATAAACTTTGGAACATCTGTGAAAAAGGACAGATGCTTAGAGTTGCGTAGCATTGTTACTGTCCAAAATACGGAAAAGTATATAGTGCAGGTATGGTTCTCCATCGCCGAGATATTATAAGCTTAATGGCAAAAGGGATGGCGCAAAGAATGTCAGGCTGCTAATATGATTGGACTCTGTTCTTCCCGCCGCTGGTGATCTCGTACTATAAATCTTGAAGAAGCCCATAAAATTATTGTCTCTCCGGATATTTCTGTCCGTAGCGTTGGCCTTCTGTAGCCACCGAGCGGAAAGTGAGAACCTGACTGATGACGGTACCACCGGTAGGCTGGTTAACGAAAATTCGCTGGTTGCGAGCCTCAAACTGTTGCTTCAAGGTAGGGGTTATAGTTGGTACTATGAATGGTTGCGTTTATCAAACCACATGACGTCTGAATAATTGCAGGTAAAGTCGGGTTGCACATTGATGAAAGGTTTTGGGTAACAGTCACGCGAGCTCTTACTTCCTGTACGTCTCTTTGTTCAAAGGCTGAAACTGGTGGTGATCTCGCCGGCATTAATTGCTGTTGGGTGTGTCAGTTGGACTTATTTGGACAGACAGTTCTCAGTCAGTCTCAGTGGCTGTCAGTAACATGGATATTTCTCAGACCAGCCTCAGTTTGAAATGTCAGGTATTGAGGACAGAGGCTGGACATGAACTGGGTGCCGTGGACAGTAACATGTTTTCTGTTTGATGTCTGAACTGACAGTTGGATGATAATTCTATGGAGGTGGGTTGCTAGTTGGTGGTGGTTGTGACCTTATTTATTTTAAGTTCTGATCATGCCTTCCTGCCTTGGGAGACGATCTCGGACATATTCTTTGGTTTCTTTCCCCCCCCCCACCCGGGCGTGCGCTCGAGGCTGGACAGAAAATAGCCTTCTTTCACCTCAGGAAGAGGAACAGTGCAAAAGTGCGACAAGGAAGGTCATCCGGCGCGTCATTCTGGAAGGGTATTCTTCTTTCTGTTCAGGATGCAAGAGGCTTTCGCAGAGTTTCAAACCGAAATGGCATTATCCTTAACGTTATTCTTGTTCTCTTCTATTAGATTTTGGCAATAACGCTTGTTGTGCCAAAATCTAATAGATTATTGTTTACTATTTGTTTATCCTAAACCTTTCTTGAGTTCGGATAGTGCAGCTAATAGTTCTTCAAATGAGTTTTTCCTATAAATCATTGATTCCATCATTGCCTGATAGTCTGATTCCTTCTTGAATATTTCTCGGGGATAATCTGGACGTTTGCGTCATTGGTATAATCCACTCTTTCACTGAGTAAATTTCTCTATGATGACGAATAGATTCC